>Ga0256843_1001213_pt1 | contig 20785 bp, 20 predicted proteins | sample AlvinellametaG_FD_191572 | JGI IMG/M metagenome (GOLD analysis project Ga0256843, IMG submission 191572) | Pompeii worm associated microbial communities from hydrothermal vent at the East Pacific Rise, Pacific Ocean - Alvinella | ecosystem: Host-associated > Annelida > Integument > Unclassified ... | reverse complement strand
TTTAGTGATCTTCGAGTGCCACATCGCTACGGCATCACCAAAATAGACCTTCAAACGCTTCTCCATCTGTGGAGAGAGCGAGATCTCAGGCATAAGGAAAATAGAAGTCTTCCCTTCTTCCAGCATTTTTGCCATAAGCGCAATAAATATCTCTGTCTTCCCAGCTCCCGTCACACCAAAGAGTAGTGCTTTGTCTTTTTGGAGAAGTTGTTCATAGGCATGTTGCTGAGAGAGAGACAATGTAGGGGCAGACCTATGTGTCTGCCCTTGAGATTGAGAGGCAATGTAACTCTCTTCATAACCCAAAGGGCGAACACATAGGTTCGCTCCTACACGATAAGGTAAAAACAACGAGATCGCTTCGGAGAAAGAGGAGAAGTAGTATTCACTGATGAATTTGGCTATAGCCATTTGAGCTTTACTATATTGAAACGCCTTTATTTCAATAATTGTGTCACATCTAAAAAGTGGTGGAGAGACTTCTTTTAAAATAATAGCCTCTTTTATTTTTCCTTGCAATGGTACTAAAACACTCATACCTATATCTATATTCTCCGGAAAGCTATAGGTTAAGAAAGGTGCTGCTGAGCGTAGTAGGCAAACAGTATAATATATCACACAGACAATCTATTTTATAGATCACTCATACCATCAACATTACACGACCCTTTTTGCAGTTTATTCCCACTTACAGAAAAACTACATGTACCATCAGGACCAGTATATGTTAACCCTGACCATCGAGAACTTAATGGGTACTCCAATAATCCAGGGACATCCGAATCTGTAATATCAGTAAAATCTCCTTGTAAAATTCTCTTTTGTCTTTCTGTTGCAATAGCCGAACGCATAGCCGCGACCTCTGCTCTTGCCTTAGAAACTTCCGCATCATCCCTTGTAGCTGCAAATTTAGGAACTGCTACTGCAGCTAAAATACCAATTACAACAATTACAAATACTAACTCCAACATCGTAAAGGCTTTTTTCATTTTGCTTCTCCATATATTATTTCTATTCTTTATAAGTATAGCATAAAATTAAACTGCAGATGAAAAAACTTGATATAATTGTAGTATATTTTAAATTTTAGAGTAATACATTATGATAAAGAAAACAAAAGGCATTATACTAGCAGGTGGAAGTGGCACAAGACTATATCCTATAACTACAAGCATATCAAAACAACTACTACCTATATATGATAAACCAATGATCTATTATCCTCTATCTGTACTTATGTTAGCAAAAATAAAAGAGATACTTATCATTTCTACTCCACAAGATATAGATAGATTTAAAGAGTTACTCAAAGATGGGTCTCAATGGGGTATGCACTTTGAATATGCCATCCAAGAAAAACCAGAAGGTCTGGCTCAAGCTTTTTTGATTGCTGAAAACTTTATAGGTGATAGCAACGTAAGTCTTATACTAGGTGACAACATCTACTATGGTGCGGGGTTAACACCTTTACTGGAGAAAGCAAAAGCAAGAAAAAATGGTGCAACTGTTTTTGGTTATCAAGTAAAAGATCCTGAAAGATTCGGCGTTGTAAGTTTTGATGAGAACAATAAAGCCATCTCCATAGAAGAGAAACCAACACGACCTAAATCAAACTTTGCAGTAACAGGTTTGTATTTTTATGATAACAGTGTCGTGGATATAGCAAAAACAATAACACCATCATCAAGAGGAGAGTTGGAAATAACAGATATCAACAATATATATCTAAAGCAAAACAGACTACATGTAGAACTTCTTCGAAGAGGATTTGCATGGCTTGACACGGGGACACATGATACTTTACTTGAAGCCAGTAGTTTTGTTCAAACTATACAAAAAAGACAAGGCTATAAGGTAGCTTGTGTAGAGGAGATAGCTTATAACAACAATTGGATAGATGCATCACAGTTAGAAAAACTAGCTCAACCACTTATAAAAACACAATATGGTCAATACATTATGGAGTTACTAAAATCATGAATATACTTATAACAGGAGGTGCTGGTTTTATAGGCAGCAACTTTATACCATACTTTTTAAATAAATATAAAAACTACAATATCATAAACCTAGACAAACTAACATATGCAGGTGATCTAAATAATTTAACGGAGGTAGACGGTCATCCTAGATATTTTTTTGAACAAGGTGATATATGTGATAGAGACAAAGTAGAATGGATTTTTAAGCATTACAATATACAAGGTATTATTCATTTTGCAGCTGAAAGCCATGTAGATAACTCTATAAAACAGCCAGACATATTTATCAAAACAAATATCAACGGTACTTTTACTCTTTTGGATGTTGCCTATAAGTACTGGATGAAAGCACCATTTCAGTATCATGACAAATACATGAAAGCAAGATTTCATCATATTTCTACAGATGAAGTATATGGCACACTTAGTAGTGATCCAAAAGAACTTTTCAAAGAGACAACGCCATATGCTCCAAACTCACCATACAGTGCATCCAAAGCAAGTAGTGATATGCTAGTAAGAAGTTATTATCATACCTATGGATTAGATGTTGTTATCACAAACTGTTCAAATAACTATGGAGCAAAACAACATGATGAAAAATTTATACCTACTATCATAAGAAATGCCCTTAAACATAACACTATCCCACTATATGGCAATGGAGACAATATAAGAGACTGGTTATATGTAGAAGATCACTGTAGTGGCATAGATATCGTTTATCATAAAGGTAAAAGTGGAGAAAGTTATAATATAGGTGCATCAAATGAGCAAAATAACAATACTATAGTAAATAAAATATGTGATTTATTAGATGCTATACATCCTATAAATTCAGACCAAAGCTATAAGCAATTTATAACTTATGTTGAAGATAGACCAGGTCATGACAAAAGATATGCAATAGATGCAACAAAGATTAAAAAAGAACTTGGATGGAGTGCCTCCACATCTTTTGAGGATGGGCTAAAGCATACTATCAAATACTATATGGAGAAATATCTATGAGTACAACTCATATATCTATAGTAACACCCGTATATGGATGTAGTGAATGTTTAGAACAACTCTATCAAAGATTAGTTGATACACTTACTAAGATAACCGATAACTTTGAAATCATCTTGGTAAATGATGCTAGTCCTGATAACGCTTGGGATATCATAATACAACTAGCACACAAAGATAAAAGAGTCAAAGGTATAAACCTATCTCGTAACTTTGGACAACACAAAGCTATAACAGCAGGACTTGACTATGCATCAGGAGAGTGGATAGTTGTGATGGATTGTGACTTACAAGACCAACCAGAGGAGATACTCAAACTTTACAATAAGGCTCAAGAAGGATATGACATTGTTTGGGGTCAAAGAACAGAGCGTCAAGATAGTTTTTTAAAAAAACTATCTTCTAAACTGTTCCATATTATCTATAACTACTTTACTGAACAGAATAAAGATGAAACTATTGCAAATTTCAGCATCGTATCCAATAAAGTCACTAAATATATAAAGTATATTAGAGAACAAAATAGAAACTATCCTATTTTTATTAACTGGCTAGGTTTTACTTCCACACAAATTCCGATTGCACATGCAGCAAGAGAAGAAGGAATAAGCAGCTATACATTTAGCAAACTTATAAATATGGCTATTGATAATATAGTATCACAATCAAATAAACCTCTAAAACTATCAATAAAATTTGGTTTTATTGTCTCTTTACTATCTATATTTTTTGCAGTTTATCTTATTATTAGGTACTTTATTACCGGCATACCAGTAGCCGGATGGACATCTGTTATGGTATCCATCTATTTTATTGCTGGATTACTTTTTGCCAATATGGGTGTTCTAGGATTATATATAGGTAAAATCTTTGATGAGACAAAAGAAAGGCCACTTTATATCATAAAAAATAAAATTAACCTTAAAGGATGATCATGTCAACAAAAAATAAATTAATAGAAGCATTTCAAAGAGCACTGGGAATTGAGCAGTCAAAAGTAGTTGATACGTTAACATATAATAGTATTCCACAGTGGGATTCAATCGCACATATGTCATTAATTGCTGAAATAGAAGAGACATTTGATATCATGCTAGATACTGATGATATCATCGATATGAGTTCGGTAGCAAAAGCAAAAGAGATCATAGCCAAATATGGCGTTTCTATCTAGTTATGCTTAAAAACAAAACAGCATTTATAACAGGCTCTTACAAGGGCATAGGCAAAGCGATATCTGAAACTTTTGCATACAATGGTGCATCTTTGATCCTGCACGGAAGAGATGAAGATATCTTAGAAGATTTTGCCCATACACTAAAAAAGAGATACAACACAGATATCATAACACTAGCTTTTGATGTGAGTAACCCTGATGAGATAAAAGCTTCTATACAAAAACTTATCAAAATCACTAAAAAAGTAGATATCTTGGTAAACAATGCCGGCATCCTTCAATCTGCAAAAGTAGGTATGATACAACGGAAAATGATAGAGACAACATACGCAACAAATGTTTTTAGCGTATATGAACTCTCACAATACATAGCTAGACTTATGCAACGGCAAAAACAAGGAAGTATTATCAACCTCACATCTATCATGGGAGTTGAAGGAGCTAAAAATCAATCTGTCTATGCAGGTAGTAAGTCAGCTGTTATCGGTATCACCAAATCGATGGCTAAAGAGTTGGCACAAGACAACATAAGAGTCAATGCCATCGCACCTGGTTTTATAGATACAGATATGACAAAAGGTTTGGACAAAGAGTTATATAACAAGTATCTTCAAAATATCCATATGAAAAGAGTAGGAACACCTCAAGATGTGGCAAATACTGCCTTGTACCTAGCTTCAGAGTTATCATCTTATGTAACAGGGCAAGTTGTCGGTGTAGATGGAGGCATGATAGTTGATGTTTGATATAGATTTAGAGCAGTTTGCAAACAACACTTGCTTGATCACAACAGATGAAGTGTTTAGTTATAGTGATGTGATAAAAGCATCCAAACAGATAGAAGAGGTACTACCTAAACAAAAACAGCTTATTGTATTTTTATGTCAGATGGATATAGAAACTATCATCGGCTATATCGCTTCACTCAGAGCAAACCATGCTTGTATGATACTAGATGCATCTTTGGATAAAACACTCATAGATACACTCATAGATACATATAAACCAAACTTTATATACAAAAAGAGTGATGAAGATGACCAAAAGACTATCTTTAGATACAAAAACTACTCTCTTATACAACACAACACTTCAACTATAGAACTCAATCCCAAACTATCTTTGTTACTATCTACTTCAGGTACTACAGGCTCACCCAAGATGGTGACTTTGAGTAAAGATAACTTATATGCAAACTGTCAATCTATCACAGAGTATCTACAGATAAGCTCAAACGATAGGGTGATTACAACTTTACCATTTCACTACTCTTATGGGTTGTCTGTATTGCATACACATTTGGCAAAAGGAGCTTCTATAGTTGTCACTCCTGAGTCTGTCATCTCTCGAGCTTTTTGGGATAGTTTCAAAAAGTATGAAGTTACAACATTTAACGGTGTGCCGTATCACTACGAAATGCTTCGCCGTATCAAATTTTTTGATATGGATTTACCATCACTAAAGGTTATGACACAAGCGGGTGGAAAACTCAACCATACTATAGCAAAAGAGTTTGCTCTATGGGCAAAAGAGCATAATGTAAAATTTTTTATCATGTATGGACAAACCGAAGCAACAGCTAGGATAGCTTATCTACCATATCAACACAACATAGACAAAGCCAAAAGCATAGGTATAGCTATACCTAAGGGTAAACTATCTATCAAAGATATAGATACCCAAAAGATTATAGATGAGGCATTTAAAGAAGGTGAGCTGTATTATCAAGGTGATAATGTGATGATAGGATATGCTTCTTCACTAAAAGATTTACAAAACACTTCATCTCTAAATGGTACTCTTCAAACAGGTGATTTGGCATACAAAGATGAAGATGGGTTTTTTTATATCTCAGGCAGATTAAAAAGATTTATCAAAGTACATGGTAAACGCATCAACCTAGATGAGATAGAACATTTTCTCAAATCAAAAGGTTATAGAGTATTATGCACAGGAGATGATGATACATTGATGGTAGCTACACAAGATGACAATCTACAAGAGATACAAAAACTACTGATAGATACATATGCTCTACACCATAGTACTATCAAAATCAAACATATTGATACATTTCCTGTCACACCATCAGGCAAGATAAAATACAGTGAACTCAAAAAGGCTTTTGTATGACACGAGATGAGTACTTCGACCTACCACCCTACTCTTTATCCAAAGACGAAAAACAAAGCTTCTTGCTACAAGAGTTAAACAACCTCACGCAATACCACCAACAACACTCACAAGAGTACCAAAAAATCTTACAAGCATACGGCTTAAATGATAAAACATTTCATAGTTTAGAAGAGTTTTTTGCTCTGCCTGTAAGAGTGTTTAAAGAGCATACACTTATGAGCATAGAACCAAACCAAGTAGTCAAAACTCTCACCTCATCAGGTACTACATCACAAAAAGTATCCAAAATATATCTTGATAAAGAGACATCAACGCTACAAACCAAAGTTTTGATAAAAATCATGCAAAATTATCTAGGCAAAAAGCGACTTCCTATGCTCATCATAGACTCTAAAGATGTACTCAAAAACAGACAAATGTTCTCTGCTAGAGGTGCTGGTATCTTAGGATTGTCAAACTTTGGCAGACATCACACATACGCACTAGATAGCAATATGCAACTAGATATAGAGAGTATCAAAAACTTCATAGATAGATTTAAAGATGAGCCTATCTTTATCTTTGGATTTACCTATATGATATGGCAGTATTTTTATATGCAACTCAAAACACAAAATATACACTTAGACCTCTCTAATGCCACTTTGATACATAGTGGTGGATGGAAAAAGCTTATCAATCTAGCAGTAGATAATACTTCATTTAAAAATGCTCTTTTGAAACAGACTCAAATCTCCAAGATACATGACTTTTATGGTATGGTGGAGCAAGTTGGTTCTATATTTGTAGAGTGTGAGTATGGACATCTGCATACTCCTATATACTCAGATATCATTATCCGTGATCCTTTGAGCTTAGAGCCATTACCAAATGGTCAAGAGGGTATCATAGAAGTGCTTTCCATACTACCCAAAAGTTATCCTGGACACATACTACTAACAGAAGACATAGGTACTATCCTTGGTGAAGATGATTGTTCTTGTGGTAGAAAAGGCAAGTACTTTAGAGTCAAAGGAAGACTGCCCAAATCAGAGCTTAGAGGGTGTAGCGATACTCATGCCTACCAAACAAAGGAAGAGATATGAACACAAACATAATGGTACCAAGTACTATATCAGAGTACACCTCTTTAAAACTCGACGCACCTTTGCTAAAACCTTTTGATCCTTTGGTGATAGAGTTTATAGATACACTATCGGCATCTTTGAGAAAGTCACCATCTACAAAAGAGTTTCCTGAACTTATGGCATTATCATTTTGGATGAGAAAAGCACATATCTTTAAGATAAAACAAGAGTTTGAAGAGATTTACAAAAACAGACTCTTGGTAGCAAAAGGCACACTCTTTCATATCGCACCATCAAATGTAGATACGATATTTGTTTACTCTTGGTTTATATCTATGCTAGTTGGCAATAACAATATAGTAAGGGTATCAACCAAAGAAAATGACCAACTTTCATATCTATTGCAACATATCATCTACACATTAGACAAAAAAGAGTTTCAATCCATCAAAGCAAAAACCATACTCATACAGTACCCTCACCAAAATCAAGAGATCACAAAACATCTATCTGCTATGTGCGATATGAGAGTGATATGGGGTGGAGATGAAACGATAAGACAGATCCGTTTGATACCTATCAAACCAACAGCTACGGAGCTGACATTTGCAGATAAATTCTCTTTGGCTATACTAGATGCAAATGAGTGTTTAACCCAAAAGAGTATATCTAGCCTTATACCAAAATTTTATCATGACTCATTTGTATTTGCCCAAAAGGCTTGTTCATCTATCAGAGCTGTTGTATGGATAGGAGATAGTTTAGCCATACAAAAAGCCCAAGATATCTTTTGGAAAGAGCTTCAAGCATATATACAGACCAAACAACCTGATGATATCAAACCTGCAAATATCATAGATAAACTAGTAGCTGAGTGTTCTATAGCTATCAATCAAACCTCAAAAGTATCGATACAAGATACCAAAACACCTTATATCAATCGGATAAAGCTCTCAGATTTTGAGACTAATCCATATCAAGAACATTGTGGTAGTGGGCTTTTTTATGAGTATGAGATGCCATCTTTGAAACATCTTTTTTCACAACTTGGCAAAAAGTATCAAACCATATCATACTACGGTTTTGATACACAAGAGTTATCATCAGCTATCAATGATACTCAACCTATAGGGATAGATAGAGTTGTACCTATAGGAAAATCGTTGGACTTTTCTCATATATGGGATGGATATGACTTACTAAAATCATTTACAAGAGAGATAGAGATATGGTCTTAGAAGGTTATGGTATAAAACTCAAAAGATTGAGATATGAAGATATAGAGATGCTAAGGATGTGGAGAAACTCAGATAGTGTCAAACAGTTTATGAGCTTTCGTGAGTATATATCTATAGAGATGCAAAAAAGATGGTTCGCTTCACTCAAAGAAGATAGAGATTTTTACTTTATCATATACAAAGATGACTATCCTGTAGGATTGACTGAGATCAAGTCTGTCACTGAAGATAAATCATCTGGTGATTTGGGTATCTTTATAGCTGAAAGTGAGAGCTTACAAATCCCTATGCTAACTTATCGTGCTATATTTACTGTCATAGATTTTGCATTTGAACAACTCCAACTTACAGAGCTAACAGCATCGATATTGCCTGATAACCAAAGAGCTATAAGGTTTAACGAATCTTTTGGATTTAAACCGTCATTGGATAAAAGCTCAAAAGAGTTACTTTACTATACACTAAGCAAAGATGACTATCAAAAGAAATCAACATCTATCAAAAAGATACTCAACAGATGATAAACACAATCTTAAAACATAAAAGCCTCATCATACGATATACAGGAATGTTCACTAGTTTTTATATACTGTTTTCATTTGTAGATATATCTCAGTTTAAAAGCGTAGCTACAAAACTCTCATGGCAAATCATACTAGCAACCATCACACTAGCCTCTTTGCGTATATGGCTTTTGATGGAGAGATGGAGAGTACTTATCCCTTCTCAGGAGAGACTCTCTAGGTGGTTATATATACAGATAATGTTTGCATCAGGTAGTATCAACCTATTTTTACCTGGTATCTTGGGAGCTGATGTGATGCGTTCGGTGATGATAGCTAACCATCATCAAGATGTAAGCTCCAACTCTTTTATCAGTGTATATTTTGATAGGCTCATAGGATTAGCATCTATACTTATGATGGGTTTAGCTACTTCTATCATCAGTACAGAGTTTTTATATCGTGGTACGATTATCATTTTTACCCTTTTAGCACTTGTATTTTTATGGTTTATCGTATGGATAAGTCAACACCGTAAAGTTTATATACTCATATACAAATGGCTCAAACAAAAAAACCTCATCAAATCATACATACCCCAAAAGCTTCTTGGTATCATCAAAAAACTACAAAGCTACAATCCCTCGGCTAAACAGATACTTACTGCACTAGCTTTGTGTTTTCCTATACATTTACTATGGTTTGTGATGGTATGGTTAGTTAGCCAACATATAGGAGAAGATATATCTTTGGTAGTGATATCACTAGTTACTATCATCATCTGGGTAGTATCTCTTTTACCTCTTAGTATATCAGGTATCGGTATCCGTGAATTAGGATTTGGATATCTGCTAAGTCAGTATGGAGTATCACATACGCACAGTGTATTTTTAGGGATGTTTCAATCAGCCATTTTGGTGTTTTTCGCACTACTTGGTTTACCTCTGCTATGGCACTACTTTTGGCAAAAAAACGATAAGGCAAAGATATGAAATTTATCATCGGACTTTTACTAAATGCTGTACTTTTTACGCTCTCTTGGGTAGTACCCAAAAAGAAAAACACTATCTTATGTGGTGGAGGTATGGCAGAGAGATTCTCTGGCAATCCCAAATACTTCTTTTTGTATCTGCACAAACTAAAAGCATCCAACCAACTACCATTTGATGAGTATGCGTGGATCACAAAAAGCACCAAAGTATATAAAGCACTCCAAGAACAAAACCTACCGGTGATAGACGGTCTCTCTCTTAAGGGCTTTTGGCAAATACTCAGAAGTGAAGTCCTTGTCATAGAGAGTGGTCCTGCTATGAAAAAGTTTGGACATGACATAGGGTACCAAAGACTCTTTATGGGTAACTTCAAGATAGTACAGACTTGGCATGGGAGTGGAGGTAAAAGGATTTTACTTGATGCCTTAAAAGATAGAGGATTTAACTCTCCTATAGATTATATATACTTCTACCTTGAAAGAATGGAGCTAAGAAACCTTGGATGTATCCTCACAATGGGTAAAAGAGAAAAGAAGTTTATGCTACAAGCATTTGATAATCCAAATGTCAAGATACTTGGTTATCCCAAAAATGATCTTCTAGTTCAGGGGCTTGAAGCATGGGGATATCAAAAAGAGTGGGACAACTACTCCAAGGTTATATTATACGCCCCAACTTTTAGAGATACTTCTAGCAATAAAAAAGCATTTTCTGATACATTTTTAAAAAAACTCAATCAACTGATGATAGAAAAAAACTGGATATTTCTAGTCAAAAAACACCCTTTTGATATCAATCTAAATATACCTTCACACTACTCAAATATCAAAGATGTCACTTCAAGATATGATGACATACAAATCCTACTAGCTCAAACACATTTACTTATATCTGACTACTCTAGTGTAAGTATAGACTTTTTGCTTACAAAAAACCCTATGATATTTTATGCTTATGATTATGAAGAATATAAAAAATTATCTCGAAAACTACACTACAACTTACTAGAAGATGCACCTGGTGCTATATGTCGTACAGAAGATGAACTGTATCATACTATCCAAGATATAGATATCAATGCTTCTAACTACAAAAACATATATCAACAAAACATCGATATATTTCACACCTACCAAGATGGCAAGTCCTGCAAAAGGCTTTTGGAGTGTATCAAGTCTGATTTATAACTTTTTCACCTCTATAACCTCTCCTGTTATAGATGAAGAGACCACTTTTAAAGCTTCTTGTGCTACTTGTGATGGCTGTAAAAGTTTTTCAGGTGCTTCTTTACCAAAGTTTTTTACACGCATATTTGTAGCTGTTCTAGCTGGTACGATGCAGTTGACTTTGATATCAAAACTACTCCACTCATCAGAGAGTGCTTGAGTTAGATTTACTACAGCTGACTTCAAAGATGAATACACCACATAGTTTGCTCTTCCTCTTGTATAAGAGCTTGAAGAAAACAACAACAAATGCCCATGTGACTCTTTGAGATAATTAAATGACTCTTGTGATACATACAAAGAACCCAAATAGTTAGTATGGACTTGTTCAACTATCTCATCATCACTACAGTGCATTAGTGGTTTTTTAACCAATACACCTGCTGTTACTATGACAAAATCTATCTTTTGATTCTCTTCATAAACTCTTTGTAGTGCTTGTTTTATATTACTTCTTTTTGAAATATCTACACCATCTTTTCTAGAAAAACCATATATCTTAAGACTATACTCTTTGGCTATTTGGCATATAGACTCACCTATACCTTCTGATGCTCCAAATACAACACCTACTTTATCTTTTAGTTTGTTATCTTCTATATTTTTTAAATTTTGATATGTTTTTAACTGAAATAGTTTATCAGCTATATACAAATCTATAGGATATGTTATCTTGATATTTGATTCATCCCCATTGACTACATAGATATCAGACAGATTATAGTGGTGTACCAAACCACAATCATCAGTAACTTCATAAAAATCATCTCTTATAGCATTGTTATGTGCTTGTCTTATAATAGAGAGGTGAAATCCTTGTGGTGTTTGCCCTCGCAGGTAGTACTTACGCTTTGGTATCTCTTGGATATATTTTTTATCATCTATTTTGATGATAGTATCAGCAGAATTTATAGCTACATCTACTGCTTTGACAGTATCAAGTGCCTTTATAGTATCATCTATGATCTTTGGTGTCACAAATGGTCTTGCTCCATCGTGAAAAAGTACCTTTGCTTCCATATCTTCTATAGACGATATGGCTATATATGAACTCTCTTGTCTTGTTGTTCCACCTGCTAAAATCTTGGAAACTTTTTTCCACTCATTTTTGATACTTAATGTTTCTAAAACATCTATATAATCTTCAAGAGTTACTATAATGATATGATCTATACCTTTATGATTTTCAAATACCTCTATAGTATGTTCTATAACCATTTTACCTGCCAACATCGTAAACTGTTTTGGCTTTTCTTTGCCAAACCGTTCACTCTTTCCTCCTGCTAAAATAACTGCATATGTTTTAGGGGGCATTACTTTAATATCCTCATGTTGAAATCTCAAACTCTACTCTATTGATAAATTTAAGTTATATTTTATAATATTCCTATTACTATCCATAATAATTTAATTAGTTTAACATAAATAAAAAAAAATTAACTAAAGGATCATCTGTTGCTTTTTTTCAGTATTTTATCTATTATAGTAAGTATTTTTTTACTTCTTAGATCTACACGTAATAAATTGATAAGAGTTACTTTTTCAATACTTATCTTTATCTCTTTATTTTTAATAGCTAGTTACTTTATATCAAATCTACTTACACACGATGGTTTTAATGAAGCAGTTTTATATCATCTTTATACAGGACTTTCAGGAAGCGGACTAAAAGACTTTTGGCAAATAATTATTATTGGTATTGTTATATTCATAATCATAATTTCAATAAGTATCTTACTATACTTAAAAATGTATTCTGCCAATGAGAAGAGATTTTTTTATAAATTCATAGCAATAATTTTTATACTTTTTTCATTTATAACAAATCCCATTTTTAAAGATTTTGCTGTTTTTTTTACAAAAGGTAATAATGACTTTTTTCAATACTACCTATATCCTACACAAAAAATTGTACTTTCAAAGAACAAAAATATTGTCTACATATATGCAGAAAGTTTTGAAAAAACTTATTTTGATGAAACTTTATTTCCTAAACTTACTTCAAATCTAAAAGATATTAAAGAACAAAGTATTGACTTTACAAATATTTTTCAAGCATATAATACAGGCTGGACTATAGCCGGAATGACAGCAAGTCAATGTGCGATACCTCTTATTACTCCCTCAGGCATTAACTCTATGAATGGGTTAAAGGATAACTTTTTGCAAAATGCAATATGTTTAGGGGATATTCTCAAAGAAAATAACTATACACTTAAATATTTTGGAGGAAGTTCACTAAAATTTGCAGGAAAAGGTAACTTTTATAAATCGCACTCTTTTGATAAAGTTTTTGGGAAAGAAGAACTTAAACCTTTACTAAAAAATAAAAAATATATTACAGGATGGGGGCTATATGATGATACATTACTTGATATTGTATATCAAGAGTTTGAAAAGCTTTCAGCATCAAATCAAAAATTTTTCCTTGCAACATTAACATTAGATACTCATCATCCAACCGGTCACTCCTCCAAAACATGTATTCAAAATAATATTTTTTATAATGATGGATCTAATAGTATGTTAAATGCTATAAAATGTTCAGACTATTTGATATCCAAATTTATACATAAAATTTTAAACTCAAAATATGCAAAAGATACTATTATCGTTTTAGCCTCAGATCATTACGCGATGCCTAATAAAGTATATAATACTTTAGAAAAAGGAAATAGAAAAAACTTACTTCTAATCATTGATGGTAATCTTACAAAAGGTACTCAAATTGACAAACTTGGAACAACTTTAGATATTGCCCCTACTATTTTAGGTTTACTAGGTGCTAAAAACCCAAATTTTGGTTTAGGTAGAAACCTTTTAGACACTAAAACCAGCCTTATAAATACATTAAAAAAAGATATTAAATATTCTAAAAAATCCACTATGTCAAATTATCAAAAAAACTCTCTTGATATATTATCTCTAGATCAAAAACTTATTTCATGGCGAGACTTTTTTCTTTTATTCTGGAGTTTTCCTCAAGTTACACAGGATATTAAAATAAATTCTAAAGAAAAAATACTTAACATTAATAAAAAGTCTATAGCTTACCCTTCTATTTTAGAATTGAAAAATCAAACATCCTTAGTACCATATTTTAACTTTAATTCCAGAGGTAGATTAGAAAATAAATTACAAAGACTTAATACAGCATCTTATATCTGGATTGATAAATGTGCTTATATGCAACCCACTATTAATGTAAAAAAACAAACCGATTTAGAGTGCGTTGCCTTTGGAAAACGCAATAAACCTTATTTGTATATTCAATCATTAAATAAACTAAAAAAGATTCCATTGGAACTTCTGGAAGAAATTAAGAAAAAGCATAGTATAGATAATAAAAAATTTATAAATTCTAATTATTCAAAAATATCTTTTAATAAACCTCTAGGTAATTACAATGAACATACATTTCCAAAAAATTTGGCTTCTTATAAAGACATAGATACCTATTTAGTAAAAAATATAGAAGATAAAAACAAACTCGTTCTTATTACTTCATCAAGATTTAGTTTTGATCAAAATCAATCAAACTTTATTCACTGTTTTGATAAAGTTCAAAGTAAATTAACCAATATTACCAATAATCATCTATATTGTGGAATCTTTTATAAGTCAAAAGTCTTAAAGGAATCTATTTCAGATCAAAACCCAAATTTCTATATTACATTTAAAGGATATACCATAAATATATCTCAAACAGGAAACGCTAACTTAGAGCACTCTTCCATTAAAATTAATGGTTTGGATGTTTCTCCAAATAGATCTGGTATGAATATCGTTATATTAACACTAGATAGTGGCGATATTGAAACACTGTCTATAGAAACAAAAAAATAAGGATCTTTATTTGATACCTTTTAATAAACCTTTACAGATAGGAACAGAGCAAAGCTTTATTATAAAAACTATAGATCATAATAATTTATCCGGAAATGGATATTTTAGTAAAAAGTGTCAACAATGGTTTGAGGGAACATTAAAAGTACCTAAAACCCTAATGACATCATCATGTACACACGCTCTTGAGATAGCTGCACTTTTGATAGACATAAAACAAGGTGATGAGGTCATCATGCCTTCATACACTTTTGTATCTACTGCCAATGCTTTTGTACTAAGAGGTGCAAAGATAGTTTTTGTAGATATCCGTCCGGATACTCTAAACATAGATGAAACTCTCATAGAAGATGCTATCACACCTAAAACCAAAGCTATAGTACCTGTGCATTATGCAGGTGTGGGATGTGAAATGGATACCATTATGAAAATAGCTTCCAAATATAATCTTTTTGTTATCGAAGATGCAGCACAAGGTATGATGGCAACATACAAAGGGAAAGCACTGGGCACCATAGGACATATGGGATGCTACTCTTTTCATGAAACCAAAAACTATACTAGTGGTGGGGAAGGTGGACTTCTTATCATCAATGATGAGAGATTTATCCAACGAGCAGAGATCATAAGAGAAAAAGGTACAAACAGAAGTCAGTTTTTTAGAGGTCAAGTAGACAAATATTCTTGGGTTGATATAGGTAGTTCATACCTACCCAGTGAACTTCAAAGTGCTTATCTGTATGCACAGTTACTTAGTGCTACCAAAATAAATGATAAAAGACTCAAACTCTGGCATAGATACTATAATGCTTTAAAGATACTAGAAGAACAAAAGTTTATTGGCTTACCTACTATACCAAAAGAGTGTGAGCATAATGGACATATATTTTATATTAAAACCAAAGATTTAGAAACAAGAGGTAAATTACTCTCATATCTAAAAGTCAATAATATATTAGCGGTATTTCATTATGTACCACTACATTCCGCTCCAGCAGGAAAAAGATTTGGCAGATTCAAAGGGATAGACAAATACACTACAATTCAAAGTAAGCAAATCATTAGACTTCCTATGTTCTATGCTTTAACAGAAAAACAACAACAAAAGGTCATAGACTGTGTCAAGCAATTCTTTAGATAAAATCATACTTTGCAAAAGATTTTGGATATATATATCTATAGTGATGCTGGGAGCTTATCTATACCCTCTTTTTAGTGGTCATTTACATACACCTGCATATGATAACTTAGACTCTAGTGTAGTATGGACAAAAATACTAGCAGAAAGTGGTGAGATATTTGCATCTAGTAGTACTACTATCCCAAACATGATGAGTGGACTGCCAAGGTCTATCTATGGTAGCGAATTTAACTTTATACTAAGTTTATACTACTTTTTTGAACCACAAACTGCCTTTATCATCAATGAACTTCTCATACATATCATAGCTTTTATGGGTGCATACCTACTACTATCTAACTATATAGTACCCAAAAACAAGCACTACTCATATATACTTATCTTTAGTGGGAGTTTGTACTTTGCTACTTTACCTTTCTGGTCTGGTGCAGGTGCTTCTATCGCATCATTGCCACTGACTACATATATACTACTGGATATTAAGCACCATATAGATACCAAATGGCATTGGATATATCTCATAGTTTTACCACTATATAGTAGTTTGGTATTTGTATATATGTTTTATATCGCTTATGCTGGAGTCTATTGGGTATATGATGCAATAAGACACAAAGATATCAACTGGAGATTGTTTGGTGCTATTTTTTTGCTTGGTGTGATGTTTTTGCTCAAAGAGTATCGACTTATATACTCTATGTTTATAAATAGTGGATTTATATCTCATAGAGTAGAGTTTGACGTATTTTTTAAAGAAACACTATGGGAAACATATAGACTTATACTTGTTAAGTTTTTAGAAGGACATGCACAGCACGCCAATGGACTTCAAGAAATGTATATCATACCTATATCTATACTAGCTTTAATACTTTCGTTTTATCATGATAGGTTTTCTAAGTCTATATCTATAGCTATATGGATAGTGATACTTATAAGCTTCTATACCAATATATGGCAAACAATACTTATCAACAGATATATTCTACCATCTCTTTTAGTTATCTCTATCATCAAAATCACTTTACCACATCAAAGATACAAAGAGATAGGCTACTTGATAGGATTTTTGATACTTATATGTGGTGTGGCTTCACTCTCTCAATACCAAGGCTTACACTGGCTTACAGAAACTATACCACTTTTCAAGTCACTCAATACTACTAGACTATACTTTATAGAGCCTTTGGTATTGATGGTGCTTTTTGTGATATCTTTGAAGATAGTGATACGAAAGCTACACTTTGGTTATATGGCTATAGTACTTTTAATAGGAGTACAGTATATATTTGCCCTAGAGCAGAACAACTACAAGCTAACATCTCAGACAAACTATCTATCTTTTGATGAGTATTATGCACCTACAAGTTTCCAAAAGATTAGACAAGATATCATCAAAACATCTCATAAGGATATATCTCAAGTCAAGGTAATATCTTATGGAATAGAACCTGCTGTAGCACTATACAATGGGCTATATACTATAGATGGATATAGTCCAAACTACCCTTTGAGTTACAAAAAAAGCTTTAGAAAGATACTACTACCTTATCTCAATGCTCCTACATTAAAAAATAGCAAAAAAATGTTTGATGATTGGGGAAGTAAGTTATATATATTTACTATCACATCTCTACCTGAAACTTATAGATACTATGTTGATGCAGATAACTACTCAAAAGTACCACTCAATGCCAATATAGATGCTATGTGTGATATGGGTACAGACTATATCATCTCATCTCATGAGTTAAAAAACTATGATACAAACAGAGTTATATCTATAAGCAACTATCAAGATATATTTTGGAGATTATGGCTATATAAAGTGGTAAGTTGTAGCTCAAAGTAGGTATCTATCTTTTAGATAGATACCCTAGAGCCTCCAAATTTTGTTGTAGTGTTTAAGTGATCACATCTTATAGGTGCACCAGAAACTGTTACACCATCACTATTATCACTCACAGTAATGGATATACTATTTTTTGTTGATTCCTCTACTAGTTTACATGCATTGGAGTCTGATTTAGTAGCTGTCATTTTAGCTGTATATTCAGAAGCCAAATCCGTTACACATATAGCTATATTCTTGCAATCTCTTGCATCTATAGCATCATCTCTTGTAGCTGATAATCTTGGTACAGCAACTGCTGCTAATATACCTATAATTACTATAACAAATATGAGCTCTATCATGGTAAATGCCTTACTCATGATATTCCCTTAAATAAACTGATACTTTAAAACTGAAAGAAAGTAAAGAGAGAGAAAAAACCTCTCTCTTAAGAAGAAATTAGTATTAGATACTAATATGAGAACCTTTATATGTAGCACTCATCGAATATGTACTACCATCACTAAGTGTACCATCAACTTGAACCATATCTGTAGAAGGACTATCTGGAGTTACAGTCAATGCACCACCATCCTTATTACCTTTAGAACAAGCATCACTTACACTACTAGATGGTACAGTTCCCTGTGCTGTATAAGCTGCAACAACATCTGATAAACAAGTAGCTACATTAGCTTTTACTTTTGAATCTGTAGCATCATCTCTTGTAGCTGCTAACTTTGGAATGGCAACGGCTGCCAAAATACCAATAATAACGATAACGAAGATCAATTCGATCATTGTAAAACCGCGTCTCATGATTAACTCCTAAAATATAAATATAGCCTAACTCACTAGTCAAGCTTAAATGTATTATAAACCCTTTTTTCTTAAAGAAGAATAAAAGCCTTTTTATCTTTTTATGTAGTCTTAATCCTTTAATTGCTAAAATTTTTGTAACTATAAAATGATACAAATAGCTTTTTTGTATCAACTTAATTTATAGAGAAATACTATAAAAGAGGAAGTGTATCCATGCAATCACAACATTTAAGACCTGCTTTTACTATGATCGAGCTTATTCTTATAATTGCAATTATTGGAATTTTGGCTAGTATTGCATTAACAAAACTTTTTGCAGTTAGAGATGATGCTAAAATTACAACAGATATTGCAAATATGTCAGCATGTATTAGTGATGCTGGAATGTACTATACAGCTAGAGCACAAGATCTTCAAGAAGGAGATTCGGATAGTTGTAATAATGTTAAATGTTTTAACATTACATATGCTACTAGTAATTCAAACTTTAAAGTAGAAACTAATCCTAATGGTGCAGACTATTGTGATAGAGTTGATGAACTTGGTGGACATTTAGCAAAAACATATAATTTTCACGGTACACGTGTAAGCTTATAATTTAAAGGATCAATCATGCAAAAAGAATTTTCAGCATTTAAAACGACTATACTTCTTTACGTCGCCGTCTTAATGCTTCCCTTTGGCTTTTACTTTGTAAACAGCTCATTCAAAACAATACAAGAAGACACAAAAATCGTACATGATACAGTTTGGATAACCAGTGCCATTGAAAAACTTGCACTTGATCCTAACTCTCAAGAGAATCAGTCTAGTATTCATAAAATAGATACTACATTAGAAAAACTTTCTTATTGGGTGACAAATAATAGTGATGCGAATCTATATATTGGGGGGCACTCTTTACAAAGAGACTTTGCCCAGGTAAAGCAGTGTTGGGATAACTGTAAACATGCTTATCTTGCTCATGAATATGAAAAGTTAAAAGATTCTATTTTATCAAATATCGATATGCTAGATCGTTTTTCTATTAATATAGAAAAAATGGTGTGGGTAAGACAGGATAAAATCATTAATATATTCTATATTACTCTAATGATCATTATGATTCTTATGCTTTTAAGCATCTATTTTGTACGACTTTATATTGAATATCAAATGACAAAACACTCCGTTTACGATCTTGAGACCAATCTATACAACCATAACTACTTCAACGAACATATGAAGACCACCTGTGCAAGAGCGGCGCGTTATAAATATCCGCTCTCACTACTCTCTATCTCTATTAACGGGATCGATAAGAAAAGCCTAGATGAAAAAGAGTATGCGAAGTTCATGGAGACGGTTGGTGATATTCTTTTGACCATGACACGTACGAGTGATGTTGCCTGTCGTTATGATGAGGATCACATTGCGATCATTCTTCCGTTTACAGAAGATAAGAATGCGGAGATCCTAAAGGGGCGTATTCAAGAGACGTTCGAGAAACACAACTTCAATATCTCTCAGACACCAACGTTTGTATTCTCTATCGTTCAGTATGAGCCGCAAGAGACGGCAAAAGAGTACATTGAACGTGCGGAAAAAGTACTTCGCGAGCGTTGATACGCTTTATATCTCCTTCCTTCTTGGAGGAGATGCACTTTCTTTATCTATAGAAGCACTCTCTACGCTCTTCTATAGTCCATCCAATGTTTCGATCAGTAGTTCTATCTCTTTTTCGTAGTTGTTTGCCTGTTTTGCAAGGCGAAGGTAGGCTTTTAGCAGCTTATCAGGCTTGTTATCCGTATGGAGGTTTATTCCTGCTTCT
>Ga0256843_1001212_pt1 | contig 20795 bp, 19 predicted proteins | sample AlvinellametaG_FD_191572 | JGI IMG/M metagenome (GOLD analysis project Ga0256843, IMG submission 191572) | Pompeii worm associated microbial communities from hydrothermal vent at the East Pacific Rise, Pacific Ocean - Alvinella | ecosystem: Host-associated > Annelida > Integument > Unclassified ... | reverse complement strand
ACGGTCCACCACCATCGCTTCGATAGAGGGGTGGGTCTCCAGGTCGAACTGCTCCTGTACCTCCTGTGAGAGAAAGGACTTCTTGTAAGGGTAGGAGTGTTTGAGGATACCCTCTAAGGTCGCATAAGTGAGGTTAAGTCCCAAAAAGGGCTTATACCGCTTCTCCAGCTTCGTCACGACCCGAAAGCTCTGGTAGTTGTGCTCAAAACCATTTTGAAAACCGTCACCCTTGAGACACTCGTCGAGTGTGTCACCGCCGACATGCCCAAAAGGGGTATGTCCCATGTCATGCGAGAGTGCGATCGCCTCTGCCAGAGACTCCTCGAGCCCCAGTTGCGAAGAGATAGAACGGGCGATCTGAGAGACCTCTAGCGAATGGGTGAGACGGGTACGAAAGAAGTCTCCCTCCTGGTTCAGAAAGACCTGTGTCTTATACTCCAGTTTACGAAAGCTTCCCGAGTGTATGACACGGTCACGGTCACGTGCATAAGGGGAACGAAAATCATCATTGATACCGTAGAACCGTTCGTGTGCCTGCATCTCTATCCTTTGGGCAGGCGACTGATGACCATCGCTTCAGTCGCACTCTTTGTGAAGATGATATCACTTTTCAGGTTTTCTTTTCCAATACTGATGGTGCCGCCTTCAAGTACTTTGGCCCGCAGTCCGCCGCGACCCTTCATCTCTCTATAGACCCCTTTGGTGATCATCGCATCCATCCAGGTACAGGGATTGCAGTGGGCCATCCCCTCGAACAGCACCTCACCGATACGAAACTGCTGACCTATCAGCTCACAGAGGTTGACACCGGAGATGATGATGTTGCGTCGATAGAGTTCTATGTCGATCTCGCTCTCAAATGTCGTTGCGATCTCCTCTGCCACCTCTAAAGAGAAGAAGGTGATGGGGTAGCGCCCCTTCTCAAAACGGTCACCGGCAATACCTCTGCCAGCTTCGAACTCCAGAGTCGTCTCTCTGATGGTAGGTGCACTGCCCACTTCGAACTTGGGATGGGTGAAATAGTTGTGTCGGGGTGAACTGAAGAAGTGGTGCAGTGTGACAGGAGTCTCCAAAGACTACTTACCGATCTGGAAGTCTTTGTTCACCTCTATCGGTCTTTGACCCGGAGGATAGGTCGCTTTTGCCGCATCTTCTTCTTTGTAGTCTCGACACTCCTGAGGGATGTTCTGTGTGTTAGGGTCATTGAGTATGATCTGGTCACAGTTACTGGCATTCACACTGAAATGGGAACACCCTGTCACCCAAAAAAGGAGAGGAAGAAGTAGATATTTTTTCATGTTTCATTCTTTTTATGCACTTTGATGACAAATTATACTGTTTTAGTTTAAAAGACTCTTTGTAAATCAGAGATGACCATACAAAAAGTCGAAGACAGCCTGTGTTTAAGATCCCGATATCTTCAGATAGAGCGCAAAAGCGACAAGAGCAGCTACTGCATAGAAGATCGTTGCGAACCAGTAGGTCTTGGGATGTTCCTCTTTGCTAAAGGTACCCCGCATCAAAACCTGATCACTTACTAAAGCATAAAGAACCATACCGGAGAGGGCCAGTGCCAACAGTAACAGACCGTTCATTCTCACTCCTTGTTAAAATCATGATAGCACATTTTAGACAGAGAAAACAGACTAATAGAGTGCCCGACCGCACCCTCTAAGCTCTTTACCGTCGAAGTTGAGATAGACCGTACTCTCATAACGCTCACCTGTTAGTGTCTCTTGACAGGTCCGTTTCTCTATTCGCAGAAAGAGCGTATTGTGTTGTGAACGCAGCTTATACTCAGCAGCATTAGGTTCACTGTAACTCTCGATGACCTTGAAACGGATAATATCACGTCCAAAGTTGGTCAAGAAGCGCAGCTCCTTATCTGAAAGGAGTTCCAAAACCCAAGCTGGTCTATTGCCGAGAGCACGAAAAGCGACACCCTGCAGTTTAGCTGCTTCCCAGACTGCTTCCTCCGGACTGTTCTGACAATGGTACTGCACGTCGCCGATGACTATCGTCGTATTCATCTCTTCAGGTACAAAGCGCACACGCTCACTGCGATAGACACCCTTTTCCTTCACTGTCCTGACACTCTGCTTTGGCAAGAAGAGCCATGACGCATCACTATTGACCTCTGCCACAAAACGGAGACCTTTATCACAATGATAACTATAGACCTGCGCACCCTCAAGAGAGAGAAATGCTGTCACACCAAACACTGCTACAGCTAAAGACCTAATCACGCTGCAGTACTTTTTGACGTTGTGAGCGAAGCAGAAGATAGGCAAACGTACCGTAGACAAATGTTTGTATCCATAACAGTGCAAACTGTGTGATCACCTGCTCAAAAGAGGCACCCATCTGGTTGAGGCGCAAAAAGCCCTGTATCGCCGGTGTACTCGGTGAGAGGTTTGAGATCCAGATCAGCCACTGAGGCATACTCTCCAGAGGCCAGATAAAACCGGCACTAAAGACCAGAGGTAAAGAGGTAAGCAGTATCACCGGTGTCGGATATATGCGTTCTCTGAAGAGTGCACCCAAAAGTACCCCTAAAGAGAGTACGGCCATCAAGAAACTAAAACCAAAGAGCAGAAGTTCACCGATCTCAGCGATATGCGGTACACCAAAGAAGGTGAAAGTAAAACCAAAGTAGAAGAGCATATGTACAAAATAGATCGTACCAAAGGAGATAAAACGCAGGGCCATGACCGTACCAACACTCTCTCTTGAGTAGTAACCGTTCGCTCCTGCTCTCATCTGTTGGGACTGTGTCGCTCCCATCATGCCCATTCCGATGAGCATCGTCTGCTGCAAGATCAAGACATAGACTGCAGGAAGGACATAGTTGATATAAGAGGCTGTCGTATTAAAGATATTGATGAACACTGTCTTGAAAGGGGTGTACTGCCGTTTGGCAGAGACAAGAGGGACACTCTTTTTAAGCAGGTCCCCTATCTGGACCATCGCACTCTGTGTCAGGACCGAATGCATCGTCGCCTCGACCACACCGCCATAAATCAAGAAGTAGCTCGCATCTGCACCCACACTGATGACAGGTTCCCTGCCCAAGTAGAGGTTCTGTTTGAAATGCTCAGGGATGATGATCAGTGCACTTACCTCGTTGTTGACGATACCCTCTTTAGCGCTCTCCTCGCTTAAGTAGCTGCTGTCTACTTCGATCTGCGGACTGGCATCGAGCATAAAAGTGATCTCCCGGCTCATGTCACTTCTGTCATGATCGACCACCGCTACCGGAAGTGATGTCACCGCCTCTTTCAGATAGGGCTGAGGATAGAGAAACGCATACAGAAGTACCCCGCCAAAGATAGTCAGTAAAAGGTCTCCATCCTTAAAGAGCGTCTTGAACTCTGTCGTTAATAGCGCTAAAAAACGCATCACACCCAACCTTTTAGCTGCTGTCTGTAACGCCAGTAGACAAGGGGTGTCACACTCAAAAAGAGTATCAAGTAGGCAAAAGAACCGCCTACAGCAGCCAAAGGTGCCCCATAGTTAGCCTGAGAGATCTGAATATGGATATAATGAGATATCGGCAGCAGGTCATGCCAGGCGACAGCAATATCACCCATGTTCATCAAAGGAAAAGTGATCCCCATCGCAGCAAAAGCGGGCGCAGTAAAGACCGCAGTAAAGCTCAGTGCCGCATCATACTTGTACTCAATAGCATAAAAAGCATATGCGAGAAGCTGGTAGACGATGATAGTCAACAACATCGCTGCCGCCAGGATCAGCCATGACCCTGCAAAAGGCCAGGGCATCACACCATAGACAAAATAGACCAGACCGAGTCCCCAAAGCATCTGGAGTAGAAGATAAGGGAGCATCTTACCCAGCATCGCCGCAGAGAGCGACCCATCCGCAGACTCAAGCCAGCGCCGCTCTCTTCTGTTCTTGAACATCTCCCCTATGGAGATCACCATCGTGATCATCACCAGGATCGACCAAAAAGCAGGTAGCATCGCACTGACCAGAAAGAGAAAATAGTTGTTATAGGTGTTAAAAAAAGGGGTGATCTGCAGTCTGATAGGCATCACCGCACTCTTTGCCAACTCCGGTCGTTCATCTTCTGCAAGTGTCGTCACGTAGTCTATCGTGGCAGCACTCTCCATCAAGACACTCGAAAGTGCCGATTTCAAGACTTTGCTCATCAAGATGAACTGTGTGTTGAGCATGACGGTGACAGCAGGCTGCGATCCTTCTCGCACCTGCTCCTCAAAATGGTCAGGTATGATGATCACAGCATAGATCTCTCCGCTGCGCAGTCCCTTCGCTGCATCCGCAGCAGAGTCGTAATGGTCATATATCTTCAGTGTCGCTGAACTCTCTATTCTGGAGAGCTGCATCCGTGAGAACTGTGAGTGGTCCTTGTCCACGACACCTACCGGAAGCTCTCTGGGGACACCCTCTATAAAGATAGCGACGATCATCGCAAAACCAAGCAGCGGTATCCAACTCAAAAAACTGAGCATATACCAGCTCTCCCTGATCGCTCCAAGCTCTTCGCGAGCTGCGCCCATCACCTTGTGAAGATAGTTCATGGCAGCTGTATCAGCACACTCATCCCGACACGCAGACCCTCTATCGGTTCAACAGGTCGCAACTCCACTTCAAAGCTCTTAAGATCAAACCCTTTACCCGCTTCAGCAGCTCTCCAGGTCGCATACTCACCCATCACACTAATATAGCTCACTTCAAAAGGGTGACTTCTCTCAAGTGCAGGGATCTGCAGTTCGAGCCTTTCACCTTTTTTAAAGAAGTGCAACAGGTCTTCACGCACATGGAACTTGGCCCATGAGTCGTTGATGTCCACAAGAGTGACGACAGGAAAACCGGTCGGTGCCAGTTCACCTTCATGGATCAGTATCTGTGACACCTCCCCTTCATGAAAAGCATACTGTTTGGTCTCTTTGATATAGGACTTGACCTCATCTACCTTCCCTGCATAGACCTCTTCCTGAGCACGTGCAGCCTCTTTCTTCTCTTCTCTTGCCCCCTCTTTGGCCATCAGGTACATCTGCTTGGCAGCACTGCTCTGGTACTGTGCAGCCTTGTATTTGGTATAGACTTCATCACGTTTCTGCTCTGGGATCACACCCTCTTTGTAGAGCTTCTCTATACGTTTGTAGGTCTTGGCCATCAGTTTCTCTGCTTCGAGTGCCCTTTTCCATTGATCTTTTGCTGCAGCTATCTGCTGTTTTCTGGCACCTCTGTCTGCCTCTTTGGAGAGTGCTCCTGCAGCATGTTTCGCAGACTCCGCTTGCTTGAGCTTTGCTTCGACCTCTGGCGAGTTGATACTGAAGATAAAGTCACCGACCTCAACGATATCACCTTTATGTACCGCCACCTTGTCAATACGTCCGGGGACCTTTGAAGAGACCGAATAGTACTGTGCATCGATCTCTCCCTGCAGGCGTATAGGTTTAGGCTGATACGCCTCATAAAAGATGTAACTCACTCCGCCTATGATCCCCAGGACCATACCTGTACCTATTATCTTTGTCCAACTGCTCATCGCTCTACCTCTTCTCCGTTAGCTGCCATCTCCATAAAGCGTTCACTGCTCTCACTGAGTATCATCAGATAAGAGAGTTTCTGCACAAAATCATACGCTACCTTAAGCCGCTCTGTCTTTTTAGAGGCCAGAAAAAGCTCTGCATCATTGAGTTCCAGTGAGGTCGAAAGACCTGAACTGAAAGCGATACGTCTTAATTTCACATTCTCTTTGGCCATCGCCAGGGAAGAGTCGATAGACCTGTATTCATCAAGGTACAAGACCACTTCGTTATAGGTCTTCTCTACCAGTATAGAGAGGTCCTCTTTGGCCTGTTGCTGTAAAAGATGTAACTGCTGTTCAACGATCTTTGCCGCCTCATACTTCTCACTTCGTCCTGTTGCTGAGAGCAGGTTGATATTGACCGCCACACCCGCAAACCAGTCAGGTGCAGAGTTAGAGAGTACAGAGTCGTCACGATAGAGATTATAGTTACCAAAAGCAACGACCGTCGGCATATAGTTTCCCCGCTCCATCCCTACAACAGATGCGCTCTGTTTGCGTTTGGCATCTAGAAGGTGAAGTGCAGGATAGTTCTCAAGTGCACGTTTGACATAGTAGGACTTCTCTTTGATATCCTCATTGATAAAAAGGGGTGAAGTGATATTGACATCACGCTCCTTGAGAAGCATGTTCAAAGCCGAGATCGCGATCGTATACTGATGATGGGCTTTAAGTGTCTCTGTCGTCGCTTTATCATACTGCACCTGTGCGTTCAATAGCTCTACCTTGGCTATCTGCCCCTCTTCTTGCAGCTTCTGTGCATGCTCAAAATGTTTTTTAAAGACAGCTTCGACCTCTTTGCGTGTCTCATAATAGACCCTTCCCATCTCAGCACCGTAATAGTATTTCACAAGCTGAATGAACGCTTTTTGACGTGCCAACTCCTCTTTTGCCCTCTCAGCATCTATCTGTGCTGCTGCGATATCAGAGAGATATAGCGTCTTTCCTCCGGCAAAGATAGGCCAGAGAATAGAGATATTTGCCAAAAAGACATCCTGTTCGCTCAGATCGAGAGTCGCCTCATCTGACGAGACTCGGGGAAAGGTGCCTGAAGGAAGCCCCAACCCGGACTCCAAAGAGGATTGAAAGTTATTGACCGGATCACTCAGGTCAAGGTCTATGGGTTTGGAGAGATGGGTGTATGAGCCATGAAGGTCGACACTGGGCATATACTTCATCGAGTCACTCCCCTCTTTAAGGGTCTGTGAATGTCTCACACTCTGTTCACGGGCTTTCAATCCATCATTACGCTCTTGTACCAACTCCCAGGCCTGATCGACCCTGAGACCGGTCGCTTCTATAGAGACCGTCAACAAGGCTAACACCAGTAATCTCACCATATCTGCTCCTAGCCGTTCTTGTTGTTGAGTTTGACCCGCTGTGCATGTGTGATAGCCACAGCCATCGCATCTGAGATATCCAGAGGTCTGATCTCTTTTTTGATCCCGAGAAGCCGCTGTACCATAAAAGCGACCTGCTCTTTGGCAGCTTTTGCCTTACCGGTCAACGCACGTTTGACCTGCAACGGTGTATACTCCGCGAACTGTCCGAACTCTTGGAGCAATTTTAACATAATCGCACCACGGAACTGTGCCAGTTTCAAGACCGTCTGTGGATTGTGCGCATAGAAGATATCCTCCATCGCCACCTCATCGATATGATGTTTGGCGAAGATCTGTTCAAGCCCCTCTACCATCTGCGGTATCTGAAACTGCAGATCCTCCTGTTTCATCTTGATCAGACCCGCCTCTACAAGAGAGATGTTTCCTCTCTCAAGCAAGATCACAGCATATCCCATGTTGCGTGTACCCGGATCGATCCCTAAAATATATTTCATCGACAATCTTCTCTGTTAAGTTAGATATCACTCACTTGTTCACAATGTGAATAACTTTTATTCACATGCTGATTTTACCACAATATAGGAAAATTACTGTATTATTCACATACAATTTCACCACTTATTCACTGTGAATAACTCTAAAAGGCAGAGGATGAACATAGGCCAGGAGATCTTACTGAAACTCAAAGATGAGATATCGGAGATCGATTATAATCGTTACATCAAACAGTTGAGCTTCTCGACTGCACAGTCTAAAAGCAACTACGCTGTCTATCATGCTCCCAACGCACTGATCGTCAACTACATAAAACGCAAGTTCGCAGACAAGATCGCCCACCTCTTTGAGGTCAAGACAGGAACAAAGACCCTTGTCAGTATAGAGGTCAAATCGGCCAACAAGGGTAGAACAGCTGCCAAGACCGTCGTATCGACAGAGAAGGTCCAGCACTCTCTGCTCAACCCCTCTTATACCTTTGAGAACTATGTACCGGGTTCCTCCAACCAGTTCGCCTACTCTGCGGCCAAAAGTGTCAGTGAGAAACCAGGTGAACTCTATAACCCGCTCTTCATCTACGGCAGTGTCGGTCTCGGTAAGACCCACCTCATGCAGGCGGTCGGCAATGTCCTACAGCATCAGGGAAAGAGTGTCATCTACACCTCGGTCGAACAGTTCCTTAACGACTTCACCTCACACATGCGCAACAAGACCATGGACCGTTTCAAAGACAAATACCGAAAATGTGATGTCCTGCTCATCGATGATATCCAGTTTCTAAGCAACAAAGTACAGACCCAGGAGGAGTTCTTCCACACCTTTGAGGCCCTGCGCAACGAGCACAAACAGATCATCATGACCGCTGACAAGAAGCCCAAGCAGATCGCCGGTCTCGAAGAGCGTCTCAAAAGCCGTTTCGAGTGGGGACTCGTCGCCGACATCCAACCCCCAGAGCTTGAGACCAAGATCGCCATCATCCAGAAGAAGTGTGAGATCAACCGTATCAACATCGACAATGAGGTCGTCAAGTACATCGCGACCATCATCGACTCCAATGTCCGTGAGATCGAAGGGATCCTCTCCAAACTCCACGCCTATGCGCAGTTGATGAACCAGCCTATCACCATAGAGTTCGCCCAAAACGTCCTCAAAGAGACCCTGCAGGAGAAACGTGACAACATCTCCATAGACTTCATCATGACCACTGTCGCCAAAGAGCTCAATGTCAAACCTTCAGAGATCAAGTCAAAGAACCGCAGCCGTAATATCGTCTATACCAGACGGATCGCCATCTACCTTGCCCGTGAGCTCACCCCGATGTCTATGCCTGAACTGGCAAAGTACTTTGGAATGAAAGACCATACGGCAGTCAGTCATACTATGAAAAAGATCAATGAACTTCTCAAGAACGATGAGGATTTCAAGGTCAAGATCGACGAGTTGACCAACAAAATAACCACCTCTATCCAGGATTGATCCAAAAAGTTCACATAGAGACGTTATTTATTGTTTGAACTCTATAAAAAAAAAGATATAATCTAGCAAGTGAAAAGATGTGAATTCGCTCCATGAGGTTATTCACATCTAATGCCCTCAGTAAACAGGGGCAAAAGCATAGTATTCACCTTTACACAGGGGTATATTACTATTACTAAAATTTTATTATATAAAAAGGAATTTCGATGAGAATCGCTATTGCCAAATCCATTCTTGAGAACATGTTGATCCATGTACAGCCTTTTCTTGAAAAAAAAGATACCTCACAAATCACCTCACATGTCTCTTTTGAAGTACAGGGTAACAGAGTTGTCGTCAAAGCAACCGACTATGAGGTCGGTCTTGTCATCGAAAGTGACCAGGTCTCTGTCGAGATGAGCGGTTCCATCACTGCCAACGGTAAGAAGCTTCTTGACATCATCCGTATCCTGAAAGATGGAGAAGTGATCTTAGAGACAATACAGAACACACTGCATATCCAACAGGCCCGTTCCAACTTCAAACTTCCTACCTTTGATGCCAAAGAGTTTCCCTCTTTTCCAGAGTATTCGAACAAACCCCGCATACAGATCGACTCTCAGCTCCTGATCGAATCACTGAAGAAGATCACACCTTCTACCGACACAAACAACCCTAAGTTCGAACTTAATGGAGCGCTTATCGATATCAAAAACGAAGGGATCAACTTCGTCTCTACTGACACACGTAGACTTGCCATCGTCAATGTCTCAAACACCAATGAGACCGAACTCTCCATCATCGTTCCTAAAAAAGCGATCATCGAAATACAGAAACTCTTTTTTGACAATATAGAGATCTTCTATGATGAGACCTATCTTATCATCAAGTCTGAGCAGTATCTCTTCTTTACCAAACTCATCAACGGTAAGTTCCCTGACTACACACGCATCATCCCTAAGGAGATCGCAAAGAGACTTCAGCTGCCTAAAGCACAGATGATCGATGCCATCAAACAGATCACTACGATCTCCAATGATCTCAAAGTGACCTTCACTGCAAATGCCATAGAGTTCGAATCTCTAAGCGATGACAATATCGAAGCCAAGACAGAGATCGAATTTCAGACAGGTTTTGAGACCCCTTTCATGCTTGCGGTAAACAGCCGTTATATCCTTGATTTTATCGGACAGACCAAGAACAGCGAATTCACTATAGGACTTAATGATGCCAATATGCCTTTTGTCCTCGAAGATGAGAACTTCAAGACAATCGTCATGCCTATCGTGATCTGAGATTGAACCAGATCCTGGTCTCTCAGACCTCTTTTTAAGAAGACCGACTTCAAGATTCCTATCAAAAATTCACCACACACCATTTTTATACTTTTTCGACCTAAATGTCAAAATATCACTTTAAACGATTATTAGGCAAGTTTACGCTAATATCAGAGTAAATTTTTTTACATTCACATAGAGTGGTAAAAAAGCATTGGAGTAGGCATGTCAGAAAAAGATTACGGTGCAAGTAATATCAAGGTCCTTAAAGGATTAGAAGCAGTTAGAAAACGTCCAGGTATGTATATCGGCGATACAGGTCATCGTGGTCTGCATCACCTGGTCTATGAGGTCATCGACAACTCTATCGATGAAGCGATGGCCGGTTACTGTGACACTATCAGAGTGACCTTGACCAAAGAGGGGACCTGTAAGGTCTCAGACAACGGTCGTGGTATTCCGACTGACATGCACCCTACTGAAAACATCTCTGCAGCGACTGTCGTACTTACTGTTCTCCATGCCGGCGGTAAGTTCGATAAAGATACCTATAAGGTCTCTGGTGGTCTTCATGGTGTCGGTGTCTCTGTCGTCAATGCACTTTCCGGTGATCTAAAGATGACCATCTATCGTGATGGCAAGATCCATGAGCAGAGCTTTAAAGAAGGTATCCCCACAGCACCTCTAGAAGTGACAGGCAATACCCGTAAACATGGTACTACAATCGAGTTCAAAGCAGACCCTACCATCTTTACAGAGACGATCACCTTTGAGTATGACTATCTGGCCAAACGTTTCAAAGAGCTTGCTTACTTGAACCCTCAGATCAAGATCATCTTCAAAGATGAGCGTACCGACACTGAAGAGACCTATCACTTTGAAGGGGGTATCTTGCAATATGTACAGGACCTTAACAAACGTGAACCGGTCGCTTCACCATACAGTTACAGTGACAAGATCGAAGATATAGAGGTCGATATAGCCTTTATGTACAACGAAGCCTATGAAGAGAAGCTCTACTCTTTCGTCAACAACATCCGCACACCTAACGGCGGTACTCACGAAGCAGGTTTCAGAGCAGGTCTGACCCGCGTCATCTCTACTTATAACAAGAACAACGGCAATGCCAAAGAGAAAGATGTCTCGATCTCCGGCGATGATGTGAAAGAGGGGCTGATCTGTATCGTCTCCACCCGTGTCCCGGAGCCACAGTTCGAAGGACAGACCAAAGGAAAGCTGGGTAACACCTATGTCCGTCCACTGGTCCAAAAACTGACCTATGAGAAGCTCTCCAAATATTTCGAAGAGAACCCTAACGAGGCCAAAGCGATCGTCCAGAAAGCACTTTTGGCAGCCAAAGGCCGTGAAGCGGCGAAAAAAGCACGTGACCTGACCCGTCGTAAAGACTCTATGAGCGTCGGTACCCTTCCGGGTAAACTGGCAGACTGTCAAAGTAAAGATGCTACGATCTCCGAGATCTACCTGGTGGAGGGCGACTCTGCAGGAGGTTCAGCAAAACAGGGTCGTGACCGTGTCTTCCAAGCGATCTTGCCGCTTAAGGGTAAGATCCTCAACGTCGAGAAGGCACGTCTGGACAAGATCTTGAAATCTGAAGAGATCACTAACATGATCACGGCTCTAGGGTGTGGTATCGGTGAGGAGTTCAATGAGGAGAAGATCCGTTATCACAAGGTCATCATCATGACCGATGCTGACGTCGACGGTTCACATATCCAGACGCTTCTTCTGACTTTCTTCTTCCGTTACCTTCCTAAGATCGTGGAGAATGGCTATCTTTACCTGGCACAGCCACCGCTTTATCGTTATAAAAAAGGTAAGAAAGAGATCTACTTTAAAGATGACACGGAGATGAACACCTTCTTGATCGACAACGGTATCGAGTCGATTGAGGTCGAGGGTGTCGGTCATAATGACCTGGTCTCTTTCTTTAAGATGGTCGACCACTATCAGGGTTCACTCAATGCTCTTGAACGCCGTTATGCACTTGTCTCTTTGATCCGTTACTTTATCGAGAACCCGGATGTCGTCGGTCTGAGCAGCGATAAGATGATGGATGCGATCCAGAAGTTCCTGGATGCCCGTGGTAACAACATCCTCTCCAAGTTGGTGACAGATGAGGAAATCCATCTTTTCGTACAGACTGAAGACGGTATGGAAGAACTTCGTATCAACGACGACCTCTTCTCAGCACCGCATTTCACAGAGGCGATGTATGTCTATGAGAAGATCAAGGAGTGGGATATCGCTTTGGAAGGTGATATCATAGAGATCCTTGAAGAGATCAAGGAACACGCACGCAAAGGCTCATATATCCAACGTTACAAAGGTCTGGGTGAGATGAACCCTGAGCAGCTCTGGGAGACTACGATGACGCCTGAGAACCGTGTGTTGCTGCGTATCAACATCGAAGATGCTGAAGCAGCGAGCGAAGCCTTTACCCTCTTCATGGGTGATGAGGTCGAGCCGCGTCGTAACTACATCGAGACACATGCCAAAGATGTAAAACACCTGGACGTCTAGGTCTGTAATGCTTCTTCCTGAAGAGAAAGAGCGGGAACAGCGCTTTAAACTTGCCCTCCGTATGGGACTTCCCATCTTTATCCTTTTTATGATCATCCTGATCAGTTTCTTCTCCTTCGGAGACGGTACACTGCCCGCTTTTTTCCTTGTCATCTCTATCTCCTCTTTCGTGGTGATGATCTACTATATCTTCTATCTCATCTATCAGGGACAAGAGGAGCGGATCACAGACCCTATCACCCATACCTTTACAAGAGAATATCTGATCAGCTATTTCAAAAAAGAGATCAAAAAGGGTCCCTATACCGTGATGTTGGTATCGATCCGTAATCTGACCGAGATCAACAGCCGTTACGGGGTCAAAAAAGGGGACAAGATCCTCTATGAGGTAGGACAGTGGATCGGGGCGTTTCTTAAAGAGAAGGAGATCGACAACTTTCCTATCGGCCACTATAAGGGTTCGGACTTTCTCATCGGTCTTAACGGGAACAAAGAATCTTATCAGAACATACTTGACCTGATGTGTCTGAAGTTTCAGAACAGGACTATCGACGAGATCGAGATCAGTCTGACATCTGCTATGGTAGATACCAAATATTCGAAAGACATCGATCAGATAACGACCCATCTTTTTGATATCGCCGATGAGAAGATGGCCCATAAATCACTTATGGAAGAGGAAGAAGATGAGCTGAACCCTACAGTGCTGGAGGCTTCTGTCATCAAAGCGGTTCAGGAACAGTCTTTCTCCCTGATGTTTCAGATCGTCGATGAAAAACAGACGGCAAGTATGCTTGAAGCGAGTGTGAAACTAATCAATGATGAGGGAAAGATCATCCATCAAAACAAGTTTATGCCGGTCATCGACCGTCTGGGACTGACCAGACGATATGATGAGATGATCCTTGAGAAGGTGGTCAAACTCTCTGAGAACATACCGCACAATCTTATTCTTGCGGTCTCTCTCTCCCCCTCTTCAGTCAGAAACAGCAGCTTTTTAGAGCGTGCTCTGACCCTCTTGAGCAACAATGAGTCGGCACGCGGCAGGATCATGTTCGTCTTAAGCGAGAATGCCTATTATGATCATCCAAAACGTTATAACGAACTGTTACAGGCCTACAGAAGATTGGGAATCTTTATCGCTATAGACAACTTTGGTGCTTTTAAGAGCAATATGTCACTGCTTAAAGAGCTTAAGGTGGATGTGCTGCGTTTTGATAACAGTTATGGCAAACATATCGATGAGAAAGAGTATCAGTATATCGTCAAAGGGCTCAATGTCGTGGCACAGGGTCTGGGGCTGAGAAGCTGGATCCGCATGATCGAGAACGAGACGCAGGAGAAGATCGTCACTTCACTGGGGATAGATTTTGTACAAGGTAACTATCTTGGTAGAATCTCATCGCTCGAAGAGATCGAAAAAATAGATGAAGGCAGATAGATGAAATATGGTGAAAAAATAGTAGCAGCGTTCGATGTAGAGAAAGACCTGGAGATCTGGCCCAACCAGCACAAGAGAGATTATCTTATAAAGATGACCCTTCCTGAGTTCACATGTCTCTGCCCACGCAGCGGTTATCCTGATTTTGCGACGATCTACATTGAGTATACACCAGATGAGTTTGTGGTAGAACTTAAAGCGATCAAGCTCTATATCAACTCCTTTCGTGACAAACATGTCTCTCATGAGAACAGTGCCAACGAGATATATGAGGTGCTTGAGCGTAAGCTCAAACCAAAATATATGAAGATCGTCGCTGACTATGAGCCGCGAGGTAATGTTCATACGGTCATTGAGATCGACAGTTCGAAGATGATAAAAAGCTAGCCTTTTACACAGCACCAAGATGGTATAATCTTGGACTTTGTAACCAAAATGTTACACTTAAGGGTAGTAGATGGACATCCATACGGTCGAAAAGATAGAGAAAAAAGCGTTAAAGAGCAGTCAAGGTGACTTTGTACGTCTGGGTCTGGCATTTGCCTTCATGGCCCTGGTCCTTTGGTATGCCTTTGGTATCAATGCAGGAGCTCAGAACCAGGCTTTCTTGGCGATAGCAGCACTCTTTGGTGCTTATATGGCTCTAAACATCGGTGCAAACGATGTAGCCAACAACGTCGGTCCTGCTGTCGGTTCCAAGGCCTTGACGATGGGTGGTGCGATCATCATCGCTGCCATCTTCGAAGCATCAGGAGCTTTGATCGCCGGTGGTGATGTCGTCAGTACTATTAAGAAAGGGATCATAGACCCGTCACAGTTCGTTGATGTCACACAGTTCATATGGGCGATGACAGCGGCACTTCTTGCGGGAGGTCTCTGGCTGAACATCGCTACCAAAGTAGGTGCTCCGGTCTCTACGACACACTCTATCGTGGGTGGTGTCATGGGTGGCGGTATCGCTGCTGCAGGTTTTGGTATCGTCTCTTGGGGTACGATGGGCAAGATCGCTGCATCATGGGTCATCTCACCGGTACTAGGCGGTGTGATCGCTGCGATCTTCCTCTTTACCATCAAAAAGACCATCCTCTATAAAGAGGACCGTCTGGCTGCGATGAACAAGATGGTGCCGATCTACGTCTCTTTGATGAGTCTCGCTTTTGCGACCTACCTGACACTCAAGGGTCTTAAGAAGATCTGGCCGAATATCGTCGAGAGTTTCAATGCAGTCTCTCCGATCGCGATGGAGATGACCAAGAAGCCGACTTTGATGCATGGTCTTACGGTGGGTATCGTCGCTGCTGTCCTGACATTCATCATCGTCAAACCTATGGTAAAAAAGGCATCTGCAAAACTTAACAACAGTGCCAAAGACGCCAACTCGCTCTTTACGATCCCTCTGATCTTTGCAGCAGCTCTTTTGAGCTTTGCCCACGGTGCCAACGACGTCGCTAATGCGATCGGGCCGTTGGCTGCTGTCGCTGATGCGGTTCAGAGTGCAGGTATCTCCTCGAAAGCGTCGATCCCGCTTTGGGTCATGCTCGTCGGTGCGATCGGTATCTCTCTGGGTCTGGCGCTTTATGGTCCAAAACTGGTCCGTACGGTCGGTAGTGAGATCACTGAGCTTAACCAGATACGTGCCTACTCTGTAGCGATGGCAGCTGCGATCACCGTGATCATCGCTTCTCAACTGGGTCTTCCGGTCAGTTCGACCCATATCGCCATCGGTGGTATCTTCGGTGTCGGTTTCTTGCGTGAGTACCTCTCTGACACGACAGAACAGGAGCGTATAGAGGCTGAAGAGCAGAAGCTTCAAGAGGACAAGAAGCAGAAGAAGACACACAAAAGCGAACTTAAAGAGCTTAAGGCCAAGAGTGTCAAGACAGATGAAGAGCGTAAACGCATCGACGTGCTTAAACGTTTGATCGCTGAAGAAGAGGCACGCATCGAGAGTGAGAAGAGACATCTTAAACGCGCTAAAAAAACGAAGTATGTCAAAAGAAGTGCCATCATGAAGATCGTCGCAGCATGGATCATCACTGTCCCTGCAGCTGCGATACTCTCAGCTTCTATATTCTATATTATCTCAGGTATCATGTCTTAAGAGTGTGGTCGGTCAGTGACCGGCTGCTTTTAACGCTTTCTCATAACGATGCATCTTGGCAACGAACCTGATGTAGACCCGCTTCCCTCTCTTTTGTATGCAGTAACGTGACAGATTTTTCATTTCATATCCTTTTGTGCCATAATAGGGAGAGTTTATGACGTCACTGTTACACTCAAGCACCTGTTTGTAACCATTTTGTTACATAGCCTTGATACAATCGCGCCAACTATTTCGGTTAGAAGCCAAAAAGGAGCATTATGCTGCCAAAGTATGAACAGAAGGTCAAAGATATTCAGAGTATGATCGCTGAGTTGATGGGACAGGTCGTCGAAGCGAACCAGGTGACATTAGAGGCCTACAAGAACCACGACAATGCAAAGTACGATACGGTCAAGAACATCCTCAAGTCGATCGACTCTGAGGCCAATGCCATAGACAATGAGATCGTCAAGACCTTTGCACTTTTTGGACCGGAAGCGCAGGAGCTGCGTATGCTGGTCGCTTACCTGAAGCTGACCAATGAACTACTTCGTATCGCCGAAGGCAGTAAGAAGTATGCCAAACGTATGCGTGAGCATTGTGAAGGTGAGTGTAATCTTGCACCTTTCGATGATATCGTCATCAAGCTTCACACTACCTCTCTTAATGCGATGACCTATATCGAAGAGTGCTTCAACCAGCCTGGTGAGTGTAATGTCGAAGACCTCTATCGTAAGATCATGGTCGAAGAGAGCAAGAACGATGATCTCTTCAGTATCCTTGAAAAAGAGATCATGACACAGATCATGGGAGAGCAGGAGCTTTCAGTCGAGTATGTCCGTATTCTTGGTACACTACGTAAGCTTGAGCGCGCCTGTGATCGTGCTGTGAACATCGCCAACCTCCTTCTTTATGCAGCAAAAGGCGGCGAGATCAACATCTATTAGGCCTGAGGGTCTATCACTCAAGGAGAGAAGATGAGCGCATTCATTGTCATCGTAGAGGATGAAGAGGATATCTTGGAACTCATAGAGTACAACCTTGAGAAAGAGGGCTTTGACACGATGGGTTTTACCAGTACCAAGAGTGTGGCACAGCTTCTTGAGGAGGAGACGGTCGATCTGCTGATCATGGACCGAAACCTTCCGGGTGTTGAGGGGAGCGAGTTCGTTGCCCAGATGCGTGACAAAGGCGTTGAGACACCTGTCATCTACTTGAGTGCGAAGAACAAAGAGAGTGATATAGAAGAGGGGTTTGAGCGGGGTGGTGATGACTATATCACCAAACCGTTCAACATGAAAGAGCTTGTCCTGCGTATCAAAGCGGTCTTAAAACGGACCCAAAAAGAGAAGAGAGAGGGTAAGGTCGTCTACCGTGACATAACGCTTGATCTCGGTTCGAGAGAACTCTCTATCGAGGGTAAGAACATCGAGCTGACCAAACTGGAGTTCGATCTTCTTCACACCCTCATCGCCAACCAGAACATCGTACTTGACCGAGACTATCTTCTGGAGCATGTCTGGGGCGGTGATGCTATCTATCAGGACCGTACGGTCAATGTCGCGATCAACAGACTCAAAGAGAAGATCGATCCTGACAAGTCCAAAGAGTATATCAAGACGGTCCGCGGGGTGGGCTACACCCTGTGCTAAAGCTCCACCACTTCTTCTTTGCCAACATCGTCGGCCTTTTTATGGCCACACTGATCGTCTCTTCACTGGTGAGTTACTATACGCTGAAGTCCTTTGTCATCTCAGAGAACACCGAACAGCTTGAACACAGTATCACCTTGATACAGATGCAGCCTTACCATATCAGTGATCTGGACCGTATCGCGGCCAACACCCATGCTGCGATCCAGGACAGAGTCACCTTTATTGCTGAAGACGGTACGGTACTTGCAGACAGTAACAGTGACAAGTTCACTATGGAGAACCATGCCAACCGCTTTGAGATCATGCAGGCACGTCGTGACGGTCTGGGTGTGGACAACCGTTATTCGGTGACGACCCATGTCCACTATCTTTATGTCGCCAAAAAGATCCTGGTGGATGACCAGGTGATCTATATCCGTCTGGCGACACCGCTCAACACGATCATGTCCAACTTCTATACTCTCTGGTCACGTCTTATCATCATCTTTGTCATCTTCATGGTGATCGGCCTGATCGCGGCATATCAGATGAGCAAGCGGGTCCGTTACGATATCGATCAGATCATCAAGTATCTTGATGAGATCTCCAGCAAGAACTATAAGGCGGTCATCAAGACGGAGTATTTCAAAGAGTTCCTTCATATCGCGCTCAACCTCAAAGACCTGGCCAAGAAGTTGGCGACAAGAGACAAACAGAAGCGAAAATATACGGCCAAACTGCGTCTGGTCAACAAACAGCGCAACGACATCTTGTCGGCGATCTCTCATGAGTTCAAGAATCCGCTCGCTTCGATCATGGGATATGCTGACACTCTTCTGGATGACCCCAATGTCAATCCGAAGATACGGGTTCGTTTTCTGGACAAGATCCTCTCCAATGCACGTAAGATCGCCTATATGATAGACCGTCTGGCACTTTCGGTGAAACTGGAGAACAACGACTTGAGCATTCACCCTATGACCTTTGACATGGTCGACCTGATCCAGGATGTCATCTTGAACCTCTCTACGAAATATCGTGATAGGGAGATCCGTTTTGAAGGAGAGGAGTGTATTGTCTCTGCCGATAAAGAGATGTTGGACAATGTCTTGACCAACCTGGTAGACAATGCTCTGAAATACTCTGAAGATGATGTCACGATCTCTCTAAGCGATAATAAACTGATGGTGATCGACAGGGGGATGGGCATTAGTGAGAACGACATAGACAAGGTCGCTTCAAAGTTCTACCGTGTCCATAAGAACACCTGGGACAACTCGATGGGGCTTGGACTGGCGATCGTCAGCTATATCCTTAAACTGCATGACTCTTCGCTGATCATAGAGAGTAAGGTAGGCGAAGGTTCCCGTTTTGGATTCTCGGTAAAGAAGATGAGAAAAAGCGCCGGTAAATAGTATCTTTTTGCTAAAATGGTCCGTATGATAGTACTGCCTCCCACTCTTACACCTGTTGTCCAACGCCTTATCTCAAAGGGTTGTCGTCCTGTCGTCGTAGGGGGATATGTACGTGACACTCTGCTGGGAACTTCCTCAAAAGATATAGATATCGAAGTGTTCGATGTAGAGAACATGGACACTCTGTCGAGGCTCTTAAGCTCTTTTGGTGAGATCAACAGTGTCGGCAAGAGTTTTGGTGTACTTAAACTGCGTCTTGACGAGATGGAGATCGATTTCTCCATCGCCCGTCTGGAGAAGAAGGTGGGAGAGGGGCACAGAGGTTTTGAGGTGACACTTGACAGCACTCTGGAGTTCAAAGAGGCGGCACGACGACGTGACTTTACCATCAATGCGATGGGATATGACCTGAAAGACGAAAGGCTTCTTGACCCGTATGGCGGAGAAAAGGACCTTGAGTCCAAAACACTGCGCGTGGTCGATGAAGAGACCTTTATAGAGGATCCTTTACGACTCTACAGAGCTGTCCAGTTCGTGGGACGCTTTGAACTGAAGCCAGATGAAGCCTTCATCGGGTTGGCTCGGAAGATGGTGGCACAAAAGATGCTGGAGACACTCCCTAAAGAGCGTCTCTTCGAGGAGATCAAAAAACTTCTTCTTAAAAGTGAGAGACCTTCGATGGGCTTCTCTTTGATGAGAGAGGTGGGGATGCTTGTCTATTTTAAAGAGCTTCAAGACCTTATCGGTCTGCCGCAAGACCCGACCTACCACCCTGAAGGTGATGTATGGGTCCATACGATGATGGTCATAGATGAGATGTCCGGGCTTCATGGTGATGACGAGAGGGAGAACCTGCTGCTCTCTTTGGCCGCATTGACACATGATCTGGGCAAGGCCAACACAACAGAGGTGATAGACGGGCACATACGGGCGATCGGTCATGAGCAGACCGGAATGAAGCTGTGTGAGACGTTCATGGCACGGTTGAGTGACGAGAAGGCGCTTTTAGAGGCGCTCTTACCACTGATAAAACATCACCTCAAACCATTGCAGTTCTATAAGCAGGGGGCAAAGAGTGCTGTGATCTTGCGTCTGGCAAAAAGTGTCAACATCGAGCAGCTGGTCCTTTTGGCAAAGGCAGATTTTCTGGGACGTGCGACTCCGGAGGCAAAAGCGGGCTCTTTTGAGGCTGGCGTATGGCTTTTGGAACGTGCAGCGGCACTGCATGTCAAGAATGAACCACTGCCGCCACTGATACAGGGTCGTGATCTTCTTAAGATGGGGCTGCCTCCGTCAAAAGCCTTTAAAGCGATCTTGGAGAGGGCTTATGAAGCACAGATCGAGGGTCTGTTTGAGAGCCATGATGAAGCACTTCTCTGGCTGAAAGAGATGCTTGAATAGCCGTGTATTAGGGCTTGTAGTGAGAAATGTAACCTTCTTGTAACCAAACTGTCATAAAATCTCGACACCAAAAGCCCTTATGATGTGGCTAGAAAATGAAAGAGAAGTGCTTCGATGACGAAAATCATAGACAAT
>Ga0256843_1001211_pt1 | contig 20796 bp, 22 predicted proteins | sample AlvinellametaG_FD_191572 | JGI IMG/M metagenome (GOLD analysis project Ga0256843, IMG submission 191572) | Pompeii worm associated microbial communities from hydrothermal vent at the East Pacific Rise, Pacific Ocean - Alvinella | ecosystem: Host-associated > Annelida > Integument > Unclassified ... | reverse complement strand
ACTTTGACCAATGCTCCCTCTTCTGTTAAAAAGAGATAGAAGTAACGACCATCTTTTGAGAAGTGATATTTTGGATGAGATTGTGTCTGAACTGTTCCTACCTCATCAAGATTACTTACCTTAATATCTGCTATTTTTGTGTGATTTTTTGTATTCATCACTGTAATGAATTTGTCTTTATGGTTAATAACAACAGCTATGCTGTTATGCTCCATCTCGTCAGTATGTCCTGCTCCTTTTCCTGCTGGAACAGTTTTTATAATACGCATAGGGGTAGAGGTGTAATCAACAACAAAGAGTGTTCCTTCGTCTGAACCAACATAGATTGTTTTCATATCTTTTAAGAAGTTTAGATGATGCACACCCATCACGTTTGGCTCTAGTCCCTCTTTTTTAATCTTCAACTCATCAACAATTGTTAATCCTTGGGATGGAGTAAACTCAAGCTTTAAAACAGAAGGATAGACAGACTCTGAACCCTCTGCTGTAGCAAAAAAGATGGTTGAGAGATAGACATCTTCTCCTCCATGTTTTCCTTTTCTTCCATGTGCGCCATGAATTTCAGGTGGAATCAAATTATGCACAGGAGAGGGGGTACTCAACTCGTTTACTTTGGTTGTGGTGTAACTGCCATCGCCCATCTGTATAAGCCTATAAGTAATAATCTTTTTATGTTCTCTATCAATTAATACAAAATGGTTCTCATTTAACCAATGAGGATGCCCACAAGAGAGCGTCCCACTTGAAAGATAATCGTGACCACTTGTTGTTGGTGCTGTAACCACATCTTCACCTACTGTAGCAATCACTTTATCGGTGTGGCTATCAATAATTGATGTCATCGCTTTATTACTGCTAGAGACAGCTACAAATCCACTATTAGGCTCAACAGCAATACTTCTGGGATAAAATTTTAAATCTATAGGAGTTGGGCTAATGGTATTTGTTGCTGAATCGAACACATCAATTGCATTGCTTCCACGATTGGCAACATACATCTTGGGGGTTTTATTGTGTTTATCTCTTAATGTTTCAATAATCTCTGCTGAGTAGCTCTTTTCATGTCCTGTGGCTACACTTTTTAATAGCTTCATATTGTCTATGTCTACAACCACAATTAAATTGTCCTCTTTATCTCCAAAGTAGGCTACTGTCTGTTTGTTGTTGTGTGTTAAAGCACTATTTTCTCTATTCATCGAATCACCTTGTGATGATGCATTGTGTGTTGGTTCATTTTGCTTAGTCGAAGAGTTTGTAGTATCTGTATCTCCACATCCAACCAATAAAGTTATTGTTATAACGCTCAAAGCTAATCTTACTCTATTCATACTTTATCCTTTAACTTAATTATTAAAAGAATCATACTATAAAGGTGTAAGCAAAAGGTTAGCAGAGTGTTAACAAACCATTAGTTTTAAATTTTTAAAACTACTCTTGTTCCTATATTGGGCGTACTTGTAATCTCAATATGAATATGCAACTCATCACAAAGCTTCTTTACAATATGCAATCCAATACCTACCCCCTCTCTCTGCTCTGTATAAAAACGCTCAAACACCCGATGGGGATACTTGATGCCATATCCTGTATCCGAGATAGAGAGAATACGACTTTTTTTATTGAATGTTATCTCTATCTCTCCACCTTTTTTATTATATTTCGAAGCATTACTTAAGATATTATCTATTATTCTAATAAAAAGTTTTCTATGACTCTCTATCTTTAGCTCTTTTGGAATCTCTACTTTATACTTTAAATCGGGATAGTTCTTCTCTATCATTCCAACACGTTCAGTAATTAACTCAAACAAAGAGAAGAACTCAATCTTATCTTGATGCTGAATCAGATAATGTTTTAAATTCTCTTGCAAAAGTAAGATATTCTCTATCCCTCGTTCAATTCTTCTTATTTTTGGTCGCTCTCCAATCTCATCCTTTAAAAGAGAAAGATTTAATCGTATTGTAGATATTGGTGTATTAAAATCATGCAGAATATCTTTAACAAACTCTCGGGTCAAATAGAGTGCATTTTTTAGTGGATAGAGTGCATAAAATGAGAAGAGTATTGATAGAAGTAGAACAATACCCATAATAACCAATAGATAGATAAAAAGTTCACGATGAAGATGGTGTATCTGTTTATGATAATCTCCATAAGAGAGAGAGAGTTTCAGATAGTAATCAGAGGCATCTTTGATGGGATAAAAACTAAAAATCTCATCACTACTCTTATGTAATTTATAGATAACCTGCCCCTCTTTTTTAACAAAATCAAGTGCAAACTCTTTACAGTTTAAACGGTAATTACAGAGGTGCATCTTAAAGAGTAACTCTTTGTCCAAATTTTGAAGCTCCCGTTCATAATTTAGATAAAAAAGGGTAATAATTAAAGAACCCATAGAGAGAAAAAAGAGTAAAAAACTCTTGATAAAAGATTCAATTTCAACACGTTTCAAGTCGATAACCTATACCACGTAAATTTTGTATATTTAGATTTAGACTGTTTCTTAATTTTGTAATGGCAACACGTAAAGCAGAGTCTGAAGAGATATTGGTTATCTCCATAATCTCCTCTTTCATAACTTTTTTGTTGATATTATGGATAAATATCTTAAAAAGAGCCATCTGCATTTTACTTAAGTGAATCTCTTTGCCATCCATAAAAATCTCTTCACTTTTAGTTTTATAAGAGAGCATTCCATAAGTTATAATCTCCTCTCGTTTCAGTTTTGACTCGATACGTAAAAGTAACTCTTCTGGAAAAAAAGGTTTTTTAATATAATCGTCTGCCCCCAATTTAAATGCTTGAGTTATTGTCTCAAGGTCAATAAAAGCAGAGATAAAAATTGTTGGTGTTCTATCATTTGCGTGTCGTAAAGCATCTAATAGCTCTAAACCATTAAATTCAGGTACATTAATATCAAATACATAGAGGTCAAAATCACCATCATAACTCACTTGAGATGCCTCGATTCCATTACCAACAAGAGTTACAGCATACCCTTTAGACTCTAGAAGCTCTTGCAGAGTCTCCCCTAAATCTATATCATCTTCCATTAATAAAATTTTTTCTTTTCTCATTCTACCAGTAATACCCCAATTTCAGACCAATACGCTCACGCATTGCCGTTTTACTCAATCCATATTTATAATCCACTGTTGCAAACCAGTGAAGATTAAAACTATAATAGCCATAAAGAGAAAGTGTCTCTATATCAGCAGAGCTATTAAAGAGAGGCTCACTATAGTTATAAGCCAAACTTCCATAAAAAGTATCTCTTATATTATATCCCAAGCCAAGATTATAAAAGAGTATACGCTTATTAATAGAACGAGACCCATTATCCTCTTTATCTCCAATTAAACTGTAACCTACTGCCCCAAAAAGCTTTATATTTTCCTGTTGGTAGCGTCCATATAATGACAGAGTATAGTCTGTTCTATTTTGAACATCATTATAAGTTGGAAAAGAGAGACCCGTTCTAAAACGTATTAAAAAGTCATCATTAATATCAATATTGTAGAAGCCATTAAGATAACTATTATTTTGACCACTATCAGAAAATCCATCTCCCTCCAAATCAAAATAGGAGCTAAAGAGTTGCAGAGAAAAATCTTTATAGTAGTAGTCTAGCTGTAAAGAGCTACTCTTTATAGATAAAGTATCATCCCATGTATAACTCTCACCTAAAACAATATCAAAATGATGAGGTGAAACCAAATTCTTAACTGTACATCCTGTTAAATCGACCAGCTCTGTCAACAAGGTATCAGGACACATGTCATCTCTATCCTCTACCCCATCCATATCCCTATCGCTGTATGCCAAAACGGTAATAGTAGAGAGAATAAATATAAAAAAAATCTGCATTACTACTGCTCCTCTTCATTATGATGAGGCTCTAAAATATCTAATCGTTGATGCTCTCGCTCTTCTTTTCCCTCTTCTAACAAAATATGATGCTGATGGAGTTGATGGTCATGAAGCGATTGTTCTTGAGTAAAATGCTCCTGAGATAACGACTCATGATTACGCCCTTCAACCCCACGCTCCGAATGAAACTGTGATTTCAATAGATGAATGGTATCCATTCTCTCATTCTGATTCATCTCTATCAACTGCTCTTTGATATGGTTCATCAAAGCCACACGCTCTTTGGGTGTAGCCCCCTCCAAAGAACGAATCTGTTCATTAATACTCAAAGCTGATAATAGAGAGAGAAAAAGAGATAAGATATAAAATATTTTCATAAAATTCCTTTTTTAACTTAAAGGATATTATGACATAAAACTGTTAGTAAAGTGTAACTTCATATAGGAGAGAAGAGATTAAAGTAGAGTTAATTGATGTACGTTTTCAATATACAAAAACTACTCTTTTATAAAGTTTTTTGCCAATTTTAGTAGTGGTGCGTTGAAAACAGCCAATGCCATTGAAATAAGCTTGAATACTGTAGGTTCGATTTTATCGAACGAGAATTAAAGCCCATAAAACAATCTGTGCGCTGAAATCGAACCTACAAATTTTGAGCATTAATTCCTTAATTCATTGGCATTGTGAAAATAGCACCCTACAAATTTTTGATTTAATGATAGATTAAAAGAGCGTATAGTCCCTCTGGATTTTAGGCAACATCGTTTTATCTAAAGCGTAGACAAATGCATAGTTAAAGTAAGCATTTTTTAAAATATCTCTGGCTTCATCAATGTTGTTGTACCAATTTGGTCTGTCTACTCCGTCAACTTTTGTTTTTGGTGGGGTCAAGACAATCGTTTTTACCCATGCTCCATTATATCGGACATACTCTCTTGCTTTGTATACATCTTGAAGATTATCTGTAAAGATGGCTACTTTATCACTTTTGCTTGGATTCATAATGTTTAAAAAACCATCAATAAAGACAGGAACAAAATGTTTTGTATATTTAACTCTATCCAAATCATAAGGGAAATGATGTAAATCACAAAACTCCACTACACGCTGTAGAATATCTACATGAAATGGAGTTATATCTTTCTCTTGATAGATGTAACCATTGATTTTAAATGTTGTCTTAAAGAGTGTATCGGTAATAATTTCACAACTTGCCTCTTTATTTAACAGAGAAACATCTGGTTTAATCATCTTCATTAACGCATCATCGGTACCGATAAACATTTTTGAATCAGAATTTAATATCTTCTCGAACATCTTACGCCAATCATCTGGAAGTATCTCTAAGTTACTCTTTTGAGTAACAATCATCTTCATAAATGAGAGTTCATGAGGGGTAAAGAGGTAAAAACTTGCCTCTCTAGAGATAAGCACATAACGAATAAGCTTAAAAGCTGACTTTTGAATATCATCTACACGAATCCAAGCAATCTCATCATCAATAACTTCTATATTTTCATCTGAAAAGACAATACCATACGCCCCATTGGCAACAGCTCTCTCTATCTCGGTGGTATCATTAGAGATAAAAAGGTCTCCTTGGTCTATCTTCGAGGGATAGACCGAGACGGAGTTTATTGCAGTAATTGTGGGTGTCGTAATCATTGTACCTGCTGTGAGGTTCAGTAAATCTTCTATTTTCATCTATTTATTTTAACCTTAATGTTATTAACTTATTGGTGTACCGTTTGTTTTAGGTTTTTCTGGACGAATCAAACATAAACCATCACTATCTTTAGCAGCAAGTAACATCCCTTCTGATTTCATCCCCATAAGTTTGGCTGGTTTTAAATTTGCAACCACACAAACTTGTGTATTTAGAATATCCTCGGCAGAGTACCACTCTTTGATTCCTGCCACAACTTGTCTATTCTCCTCTTCTCCTATATCAACTTGAAGAAGAAGAAGCTTCTTACTCTTTTTAACCTCTTCTGCTTGAACAACTGTTCCAATTTTCAAAGATGTCTCAAAGAACTGCTCAATTCCAATTAAGGCAACTCCTTGGGTCGTTGTTCCCTTTTTCTTTGCCTCTTTTGCTTTTGCTTTTTTAACTTCAGCTTCGGCTTTCTCTTTTTTCAATGCTTCTAATCGCTCATCAACCAACAGTTCCTCTTCTATTCTTGGAAAAAGTGGGTCTCTTTTTGAGATGCTAAATGGTGCAAGAACCTCTCCATTTCTAATATACTTCTCAAAATTTTCAGGAGTCACATCAAACCCTAAAGCTTCACAAATTGTAGAAGTTGTCTTTGGCATTACGGCATGAAGCATAAGTGATACTTTTGATAAAATGGTAGCAATAAGCCCATTTAATGCCATAGTCTCATCTGTTTTTCCCTCTTTAATCATTGTCCAAGGCTGATATTTATCAATTGCTCTATTGGCTACACTTAATGGTCTCCATAACTCTTCTAAGAATCTATGCAGTTGCAGTTCAAAGATAAATGGTTCTAACTTATCCAGTGATGATTGAACCTCATCAAGCTCCTCTTTATAAAACTTCTCAACCAAGTTTGATTCAACTTTTCCATCAAAATATTTTCCACTCATACCAATAAGACGGTTAAGTAGATTTCCAAGGTCATTTCCAAGGTCAGAGTTGATTCTATCAATTAATGCTCTTTGTGAAAAATCTCCATCTCCACCAAAAGGCACTTCACGTAGCATAAAGTAACGGAAGTTCTCTAAACCATAGGCATCTGCAACCTCTTTTGGATTAACAACATTCCCCTTTGATTTACTCATCTTCTCACCATTACGTGTCCACCAACCATGCGCACCAATATGTTTTGGAAGAGGCAATCCTAAGCTCATTAAAAATGCTGGCCAATAGATAGCATGGAAACGCAGAATATCTTTACCAATAAGTTGAACACGTGCTGGCCAGTAGTCCATATTTTTATCATCTGTACCGTAACCCAGTGCTGTTACATAGTTCATTAATGCATCCAACCAAACATACATAACATGTTTAGGCTCATTAAACTCTTCTGGAAGTTTTACGCCCCAGTCAAAAGAGGTTCGGGTAATAGAGAGGTCATTTAATCCCCCTTCTACAAAACGGATAACCTCATTTCTTTTACTCTTTGGCAAAATACAGTTTGGATTCTCTTCATACCACTGAAGTAGTTTATCTTCATAGGCTGAAAGTTTGAAAAAATAACTCTCCTCTTCTACTACAGAAGTTGGTTTACCACAATCGGGGCAGAACTCACCATCAACCAGTTGAAGTTCAGGAAAGAATGTCTCACAAGAGATACAGTAGTGACCTTGATAAGTATCTTTATAAATATCTCCATTTTGGTGCATCGTGGTAAAGGCTTTTTGAACCCCTTTTTTATGTGACTCATCCGTTGTTCGTATAAACTTATCGTAAGATATATCAAACTCATCCCAAAGGTCTCTAAACTTTTTTGAAATCTCATCAGCATACTCTTGAGGCTCTCGTCCTCTACTTTTAGCCGACTCTTCAATCTTCTGACCATGCTCATCAGTACCTGTCAAAAAGTAGGTATCTTCCCCAATTAAACGGGCGTATCTGGCAAGTGTATCTGCAATAATTGTAGTATAAGCGTGACCGATGTGAGCCACATCATTAACATAGTATATAGGTGTAGTAATATATGATTTTGAACAAGACATTAAGTAGTATTTCCCTTAAACAAATGAGTTTAAATTACGATAAAGTAATATTTTTTAGGTATTTTAACCAAATATTGCTGTCACTGTAATTTATATATCCAAACAAGGTATTATTTCAGTTCATAATAATCTATAATTGAGGAAAAAATGTACAAATCAATATTTATATCAGACATACATCTTGGCTCTGCACACTGTCAGAGCCAAGATTTTTTTAACCTACTCGAAAAAATAGAATCAGAAAAAATATTTTTAATCGGAGATATTATCAATGCCTCTACACCCCAAGAGCATCCAGATGTTATTAAATTTATCAATCTTCTTGAGAGTAAACCGTGGGAGATTATCTATATAGGGGGAAACCATGAAGAGGATAGAAAAAAATTCCCTCCTGTCTCTCTCTCATTCAAAGAGAAACTTCTCCCAATAAAAAACTATATTTATAACAATGGGAAAGAGCAGATATATATTGAACATGGACATAAATTTCATGAGAGCAATATTATTAATATAATATTAAAAAAAATGGCAATATCTTTACGATTTAAAGGTCTAAATAAAAATAAAAAAAGAGTTAAAAAAAGAGATAAGAAGAAAAGCTTTTATCATAAAATAATGAAACCTATTGCACAAAAACTACTTATAAATTCTTTTCGTAGATATATAATATTTACAACTCAAAAAAATAACTGTAGTATTGCAATTGCTGGACATTTTCATCTTCCTGAAGATAAAAGAATTCAAAATATACGCTATTTAAACTGTGGTGATTGGGTTAAAAACAGAAGTTATATTACTGAAAATCAAAATAGCGAATTTTTTTTACACACAAAATCTAACTAAATCCATACCCCCCTCTTGGGGTATGAACTTTCTATCTTTGATTAACTCTCTCTATTTTTTCCACCATTTCCATTTTTACTTCCACTTTCAGAACCTTCACTGTTCTCATTTCCTTGATTTACTTCTCTATTCTCTTTAGTTCCTGTATTTTCACTAGCTTCTCCTGAATCTTCAGTATTACTACTATCTTGACTACCTATAGAAGCCTCATCTGTACTATTATTATCCTTTTCATTTTGTGGATAGTCTGGCTGACAATAATTCACTCCATCAATAGTCCCTAAAGAACAACAACCATCCGTTATACCCATATTTTTCAAACCTTTATCAAATGACCAATAGTGGTTATAACTACCTGAACGTAATTTGTCAAAGGTGTCAATTATATCGGTAGAGTTAGTTGTCTGAGCTGTTTCAATATGTTTATTTAAATCGTTAACATCTGTTACCTCAACCATACATCCTACCTCTAAAGCATCTTGCCCTGACTTAATACCTTTATCATATAATTTATTATAAAGTGTCTGAATATCCTCTACGCCAAAGCTACCCACAGGTAATGCTCGTAATTCAGATTCGCTATACTTTATCTCATAAGTATCTAAATTGCTAATATTAATATCGTATCTTTGTACTAAATCTTCAACCATTTGAATATGTTTTACCTCTGAACGTGTAGCAATATTCTCTAACTGCTTTTGAGGTTGAACTTTATTCAACTCACTATAAACATCATATGCCAACTTCTCTTCATTCCACATATATGCCAATGAATACTTCTGCTCAGTTGTTAGTGTTGACTTGGTATAATCATCTAAGTTTAAACCATCACCATGATTATCTGTTTGATTATTATCAGAGGTAACCGTATCGTTATCTTTTCCATTATCAATCTCTGGTCTGTTACCATGACTCTCTGTTTGGTTATTTTCTGTTTGATTGTTGTCCGAAATAATGCTATCATTATCTTTAGTATCATCCATATTAGATGAGTTTTCATGATTATTATCTGAAGTTACTCTATCACTATCTTTTCCATTATCTGTCTCTGGTCTATTCTCATGATTGTCTGTTTGATTGTTATCAGGAGCAACTCTATCATTATCTTTAGTATCATCCATATTAGATGAGTTTTCATGATTATTATCTGAAGTTACTCTATCACTATCTTTTCCATTATCTGTCTCTGGTCTATTCTCATGATTATCTGTTTGATTGTTATCGGGAATAACATTATTAGTATCTTTTCCATCTTCGTGCTTAGTATCATCCATAGTATCTTGAGTCGAATTCTCTACTTCGTTCTCATCAGGTCGATGTCCATCATTCCAAGTTGAAATACTCTCTTCAAAATGAGCATTAGCATCTGTAGCATTAACATCAATAATTCCATCATTATCTCTATCAATTTTGGTACCTATTTCTGGAATATCTGTTAAACGCTCTTCTGACTCTAAACTTAAAATATTAACCTCTTTGTCAATTGAAGCAAAACTCTCTTTAGTTGTAGAATCTATAGTAATTCCATTCGTTGCATTTGAATCACTATCTAAAGATTGAAGAACTCTTAAAATAAGTGTTTCAGCTTTTTCTGAATCTTCACTTTGAGAAGCTAAACTCTTTGGTGTAATCAACCCTTCATCTGTAGGCTCTACCTCTCCGAGTAGAAGTTTTCCGATATAAAGTTTGACTTTATCCCCATCTTTATACTTAAAACGACCAAACTCATCCGTTGTACCATTAAGTTCTGATGATGTAATATAATCTGCTCCAACCACAGCAGAATCAAGGAAATATCCCGTTTTTGTCTCTAGAACCTCATCATTTTGATTACTGTTATCTGAGAAGTTTGAACTGCTATCTGATGAGCTTCCACAACCTACAAGTACCATTGCCGTAACCAGTGAGAGTGACCCCAACTTAATTATATCTTTCATCCGTATCCTTTATATTTTTTCAAAGTATACAGAAGTTTTGTTACCTTAATGTTAACACAAGGCAATTATAAAATAAAAATTTTTATAATTTATTAATGTAGTTTCTTTCTTACATCATAAAGAGACCAATAAGTATCTATCGCCTCATCAAGCTCTTTATCTGTCAAATCAGTCTTCTCTTTAACTGAAAAGTTCTCAATCCACTCATCTGGCATAACAGAGGTCTCTTCCATTGGACTCTTTAAAAAAGCTTTTAAAGAAGTCTTAAATGTCAGCTCTCCTGAAAATGTTTTCAGATACAACATATAAATCTTCTCCAAAGAGTAGGGAAGATGTTCATGACAAGGGATACAAGAGTTCTCATAAACATTCTTTTTTTTTATTGTCTCTTTTCCAGTTAAATTCAACGTTAAAAAAATTAAAATTAAAATTTTATTTATCATCTACTGTTCCTTTTAAAAAATCTACTCTAATAGTTGTTCCTTTTCCCAGTGCTGAGGTTACATTTATTTTAAGAGAATACTCTTCTATAATACTTTTTACAATATTTAGACCAATTCCAAATCCACCTTCTGAGCTATTAAAACGTGTGTAGCGTTCAAAAATATCATTAACTTTCTCTGTTTCAATACCGATACCTGAATCTTTAACCATAAAGTAATCTTTTCGTAGTGTAATATGAATTGTTCCTCCACGTTTGTTATATTTAATCGCATTTGAGATTAAATTATCAATTACCCTTGCTATTTTAATACCATCAATAAAAATTGTTGAGTAGTTTAAATCCAGTGAAAAAGTAACTTTTTTAGACCCTGCTAAAATCGCAAAATACTCTACTCTATCTTCGATTAATCTTTTCAAATCAATCCACTCATCATTCGATTTTCGATTATGGTCAAGAGTTAAATAGGTCAAATCTTGATAGAGATGAGAAACTGTTTTGGCTGCAATATTAATACGCAACAGTTTTTTTCTATTTTTCTCTCCCATAATCTCAGTATTCATCATCTCTACATTGGCTAAAATAGCTGAAATTGGTGTATTGAGTTCATGTGTTGTATCTTTTATAAAATCATCCAGAAGCATAATAGAGTTTTTCATAGGACGCAAAAAAAGATTAACAAAAAAGAGACCAAAAATAGCCAATACAACAAGAATAATCGCACCTAATGTAAAGATTTCTGTCATAACCTGACTATACCAATTGGCATCTTCATCTATTTCAATAAAAAGATATTTTGTTCCTAAGTAGTAATCGTCAAGATAGGTAACTGAAGTCAACATTCCATTTCTATGATAAAAGGATTTATCAAAATTAACATCTTGAGCATGAAGTGTTGAGAAGATTTTAGAGCGTTCTATATCATAGATGGCTGAACGAAATTCAGAACTTCTAGGATAAGTACTCTTTTGGGGAAAGTCACGATGAAGCCTTCGCAGTTGTTGAATCTGCTCATGTGCATAATTAGAGAGGGTGGTACGTTGATTGGAGTACATCAACTTCTCTTTACTCTGGTAGTAAAATGTCCCTAGAAGAGACAATATCATAACTACCAGTGTAAAATAGAGTGCCAAGAATCCTCTTAGCGAACTCTTTTCACTGTTACGAAGTAAATTTGTACCCTTGTTTTTTGATACTGACAATTCGTTCCTTACCTATAATTTTTCGTATATTCTTTATGTAGGTTCTTAAAGCTGTGTCACTTGGGTCTTCATCATAGTCCCACAACTCTTTATAAATTCTATCATGAGATAGTACCTCATTGGGGTGCTTCATAAAAAGTTTAAAGAGTGCAGACTCTTTATTGCCCAAAGTCTCTGCTTCTCCATTAACCAACAACTCATTCGATTTGGTGTTATAAGATATGCCATCTCCCAATGAGATTAAATCGGTCGACTCATGAAAGAATCCACGACGTAACAGTGTCTCAACACGAATCAAGAGTTCTTTTAAAACAAAAGGTTTTCGAATATAATCATCACAACCACTCTTGAATCCTTTCTCTAAGTCATCCACACCATCTAGAGAAGTGATAAAGATTGCAGGGGCAACCACATCGTTCTCTCGTGCCTCTTGAAGGAGTGTAAACCCATCAATACCTGGAGTGTTGACATCCAATAGAAGTAAATCATATTTACTCTCATAAAGTCTATCTTGTGCCTCATATCCATCGTAGGCACTCGAAACAATATAGCCATTCTCTTCCAAAAAATCTGTTATTGTCTCATTTAAATTTGCATCATCCTCTAATAGTAATATTTTACCTTTTCCCACGGTTGTTTTCCTCTACCTATACAAACTGTTTTGCCCAGCTAACCAAGCGACCTGCACTCATGCCACCTGAAATACGTTCTATCTCATTTGTCCCCCTAAAAGCAATCATTGTTGGAATTGAGCGAATTGCATACAATGCACCCAAATCCTGATTGGCTTCGGTATTGACCTTTAAAAACATCACTTTCAAAGACATAATTTTAGATGCCTCTTCAAAAGCAGGTGCCATCTGAACACAAGGTCCACACCATGGAGCCCAAAAATCAACAACAACAGGAATATCACTATTCACTAAAATATGTAAAAGTTTCTCTTTATCCACCTCTATTGGCTTCTGATTTAACATGGATGCTTTACATGCTCCACAATTTGCTTTTGCATAACTCTCTTTTTTTGGTATATTATTTACCTTGCCACAATTTCCACATACAACTTTAATATTCATCTATTTTTTCCTTATTTACTATATTTCCTGTAGAAGATATTATATCCCTTTTAGATTAACAAATTATTACTAAATTAAGATAATTTAACTATTTTATATTATTATAGATATAAAACCTAACAGAAGAAGCAATTATGTTCCAAAAACCTTTTAAACATATCTTAGCGTTTACTATACTCTTAATAAGCCCCATACTCATCTATTCTCTTGTAGCATATATTCTAACCTTTTATCCCCAAGATAAGCGTTTATCAACTAAAAAGTGTAAAGATATTTATATTCTATATGATAAGATGCATACAGATATTCTCATAAATATTGATGATTTAAATGAACCACTACACTCCTATCTAACAGATTCTATTCAAAATAGAAAAGGTTACTTAGCTTTTGGTTGGGGAGATAAAGAGACCTATTTAAATACACCCACATGGAGTGATATAAGCATCTTAACTACACTAAAAGCTCTCTTTATTAATACTCCTTCTCTTTTACATGTTATTTATTATAAAGATATAGAATGGTTTAAACATCTAAAACGAGTAAAAGTCTCTCTTGAACAAGAGGAACTATTGATGCAAAGTATCTTAAATAGTTTTAATAAAAAAGAAAATCCTCTTCAAGGGTATAGCAAAAATGACCTCTTCTATCCCTCTCTCTATCGTTATAACCTTTTTTATACCTGCAATACATGGACAGGAGAGCGATTACGTGATGCCAATATCTCTGTTGCTTACTGGACACCTTTTAGTTATAACGTTGTCGCCTCTCTTCCACAAAACGAATAATCTCATTCGATACCTTTTTGGGTATCTCCTCTTGAGGCATATGCCCTGCATCAGAAAAAATTTTTAAAACACTCCCCTTTATTGCACGATGAAGTCTATTTGCCTTAGAGATATGAATTGCCACATCATATTTTCCCCATAAGATAAGTGTAGGAATGTCTATCTCTGAATAACGCTGTTCAATGGCATCAATATCATCGGGAATAAGTTGATTTACTGTTCTAAGATAAGCATATTTTGCCATAGGAAAAGAGAGATAGGTCGAAGCTAAATTGATGCTCTCTTGAGGAATTAAATCATTTCGATAAAAAGCATACTGATATGCCTCTTTTGCCATATAATCATTACTTAAAAGATAGATACCCCAATAACCTAAAATTGGTGTTTTTAAATCACGTAACATAGAGGGTAGATTCTGCTTGTAAGACATACTATCAATTAAAACCATATTTAAGATAGATTTATCTATAAGTTTATCTTTTTGTAACAGAGCCAATACCAAAGAGACTCCACCACCAAATGAACGACCAATCAATGTAATATCTTTTAAGTGATGCTCTTGAATAAATCCGTTAACAACAAAAGCTTGGTCATAAACAGAGTAGTAATCATCTCTACATTTAGGAGACTCTCCAAAACCTTTTAAATCAACCATAAGTAGGTGATACCGAGACTCCAAATAGGGAACAAGAAAACGCCACGTATATCGATTCTCTCCAAAACCATGTAGAAAAAGAAGCGTAGGATTACGCTTATCTCCATATTCACTATAGACCAAAGAGAGCTTCTCTACTTTTCTATCGAGTATACGTTCACTCCATGTTACGGGAACTCTAGATGTGCATCCCAAAAGAAAAATAAAGAGTAAAATCATAATCACTGTTTTTAGCATAAATTATTATATCATAAAGAAATTTATTTAAATTTATTGAGTATAATATTATATCTGAGGAGTCTATATGGTTAAAATTCTTAATATTGTTAATGGAGATATGGCTATTACAATTTTAAAAAAAGCCCATATTAATGGAGACTTTTTACCATGGAATGACTTTTTACATGAAGGACCTGTACCCAAAACCTCATCTATTCATCAACTCTCTGAAGTTCGTATTCAATATATAAATCAACAAGGCTTTGGTGTACTTGAACAGATTCAAGAAGATTTCTATAAACGAGATGGCATGTTAAATGCCTATCATAAATATGAAAAAATTATTTTATGGTTTGAACCCGACCTATATGACCAACTTCAACTCTTACAAGTACTCTCTTGGTTTAAAATCAATAATAGAGAAAAGATTAAATTAAGTCTTATCTCAATAGAAGAGTATCTCGGTGAGTGTTCTATCGAAGAGATTATTAAACTCTTAAGATATGAAGAGGATGTAACCCAAAAACATTTAAATGTCGCCCATAAAGCATGGTTGGCATTTCAAGAATCTACTCCCAAAGCGTGGTTTAAACTTTTAAATATTGATACCTCTCCTCTACCATTTTTAAAATATTCTATTCAACGAATGCTCGAAGAGTTTCCCAATAATAAAAATGGTCTGTCACGTTCAGCACACCAAGCACTACTGACCATCTCAAAAGGGACTACTCAACCCAGAGAAATTTTTAATCAGTGTCAAAATTATGAAAAATATAAATTTATGGGAGATATTCTCTTTTGGAAAATTTTAGATGAGTTTATTGAGAATAAAATTATCTACTCTCAAAAAAATGGTCAGATATTAACCATTACAAAGTTAGGAGAGCGTCTACTTAATGGGAAAATATACTATTTTCATATTAAACCCATAAATCGATGGATAGGAGGAACACAACTCACCAACGACAATCTTTGGTGCTGGAACATCAAAAGAAAAAGTATCGAGAAGTATTACTACTCCTCCACACTCTCCTCTCTTCTACCATTTGGATAACTTATTTATTGAGGTGCGCTAGAGCCTCTTCCATTAAAGCAATATGATAATTCTCTTGATTATTAATAAAGTTAAAGAAACTTGCAAAATGTTCAGAACTACTACTCACTGCATCTGCCAACTTTTTACACTCCTCTTTTGCCCCTATCTCCTCTTGAATTCCATCTTTTAAAAACTGCTCTAAATCATCAAATTTATAAATCTCTTCCATCAGACTTCGTGGAACACCTAAAATACCCATCTGTGCCATCATCTGTCCAAAACTTCTAAGATGAAAAAATGATTCATCAATTAAAATCTGAAAAATACGGTTTAAAAAAGCATCATTTGAGTTTGCTTTAGAGTAGTTATAGACCATAATCAACTCATACTCTTTATAACTCTCTTCAAACAGAAAAAGTGTTAATGCATCTTTAGCTTCATCACTCAATTGAATATTGGGGAACTCTTTTTTCATATTAAAAGCAGAACTTACATTCTCATTAGGAATCTTTTTTAATGCTGATTTCATATAGTCCAAATCGCTACGCATTCGAAAGGTAATATCAGCATCATTACAATTTCCTAATTCTAACTCAATAAGCTCCATTCTACGAATAATATCATCTATCATCACAGAGAGTTTCTCTGCCCTAATGGGTACTTGATTTATGTCATAAGTATAAATAATATTCTGTCTAATAAAATCATTCTCTATCCATGTTAAATGTTTAAACAGAATATTGGCAAACTCATAAAGCTCTTGACGGCTCTGTGTTTGAGACATAAAGCCTGTAAATTGTGTTGCCAACCACGCTTCGTGAATCTCTTTGAACAGTTTATGCATCTTTACTCTCCTCATTGGGTGTACAATCAGTCTGAATATGGTATGAAATCATAGGAAAATCACTATCTTTCTGCTTCTCTCTATAGGTATCTAACGATGCCTTTAGTGCCAATGCTACCATCTCAGTACATGCTGCATCTTCTGGACTTTGAGTATCAAGCAGACCCAAAGTGGCAGAGACCAACTCTTCTGCTCTAGAGAAGTGAATCCCTTTTGCTTCACTGGTAATTAAAGAACCTGCTACAATTGTCGTAGTACATCCAATTGCCTGAAATGCTATATCTTCAATAAACGGGTCATCCTCTTCTCTTACTTTTAAATAGATGGCAACTTTTTCACCATTTTGTGGATTTTTTCCCATACCTATGGCATCAGAATCCTCCATCTTTCCATAATTCTTTGGATTCATCATATGTTCCATCACCAACGCATCGGCTGTCATCTCTTCTCCTTATTTATCAAGGTTCAACGTGGTCAAACCTACTTCTTACCCAAAATATGGGTTACTATTCTATAACCATGATTCAATGCAATTGCAATACTGCCACCACTAGCAAATGCAATATCTCCTGCAATATAGAGACCTTTGGTTTCACTCTCATAATTCTCATCAAAAACAGGTTCACCCTTTTTATCTAGAGTCACACCACAAGCCTTTAAAAAATCTTTAGGAGTTGTTCCACCAATAGCATAAACGGCACGGTCATAAATCTCTTCTGTTCCATCTGTAAAGTTTACATTTAGTTTACCATGTTCTCCTGTTACAGAGAGTATATCTATACCCAATTTAAGTTTTACTTTTCCTGCATCAACATACTTTTTTATCATCTCTTGATTGGTCGGATTAGGACGAGTTAAAGATTCTCTTCTATAGGTCAAAGTAACATCATTGGTATCACTTAAATCACAAGCATACTCTACAGCTGAATCTCCACCACCAACAACCAATACTTTTTCACCATTTCCACATTTATCAAGATTATATCCAACCAAAGAACGGACAGAGGCAGGAATTTTATAGTTTGGTTTATTTGGTTTTCCCATACGACCAATAGAGACAATCACATGCTTTGCATGAAACACACCACAAGAGGTAGAAATGGTAAAAATATCATCGTATTTTTCAACCTTTAACACTTCACAGTTAAATTGACTATCAATCAATTCATCATCTAAAAGATGGTCAAAATAATCTAGAGTACTCTCTTTTGTTCCATCTTCAAACGCAACATTTCCCTCAAGCTCTACAGCTTGACCTTGCCAATCTTTATCAACTCTTTTTTTATCTTTATAAAACTTACGAATGGTATGAGAGTGATTCTCTGTCTTCTCTATCAACATTACTCTGCCTAATCCCAAAGTCTTTGCCTCAACCACAGCACCTATTCCACCAGGTCCACCACCAATAATTACTAAATCATATACCTCTTCTAGCATATAAACTCTCCAAATTATAATTTAAATAAACCTTGATTATACTCTTCTTGATGTTAAAGTGTTCTTTTTAAAAGAAGCTACCCTTTCTTATTTTTATCTTTTAAATCCAATCTATTTCCCTCATCATCAAATTTTCGTTGAAAATTACCACGAATAATAACAAACGTCATATAAGCAAAAAGTAGACTCGCACCAATATAAACCATATCTCCTATCGACATATTAGGCTTCCTCTAAACTGTTTTCAATAGTTATTTTTTCAAAACCATCATAATTTTGACGTAGAGCTTCATAAGTAACAATCCCCACAGCAACACCTAAATTAAGGCTTCTTCCTTTACCTCCCATAGGAATGGTAATTGTCTGCTCTTTATTTGCTAAAAGAGTCTCTTCTCTTATCCCTTTTGTCTCTGAACCAAATAGAATATAATCCCCCTTCTTAAAAGAGGCATCAAAGTAGAGTTTATCCGTTTTGGTTGTTGCTAAATGACTATTCTCTCCAATAGGGTGTGCTTCTAAAAATCTATCAAAACTCTCCCAAACAACCAAATCTAAATCTTTCCAGTAATCCAAACCTGCTCTTGTTACAGCTTTATCATCAATATCAAATCCTAAAGGTTTTATTAAGTGTAGGGTTGCTCCTAAATTAACACATAAGCGTCCAATCGTTCCTGTGTTGGGTGGAATTTGTGGCTCAACCAATACAATATTAAACATTTTTTATCCTTTTTTATTCTAATTTCTTTAACTATAATTTGTTATAATGAATTTACTTTAAATACAAGGGATTTTTATGCAAAGACAATTAAAACAGATAGTTCTGGGTGCTATTTTAGCACTTTTATTCATAGGATGTTCTAAAGCACCCATCACTGGTCGTAATCAATTAATAATGGTTAGCCCTCAACAAGAGTTGGCATTGGGCTATCAGAGTGCAAAAGAGGTACTAAAAAAAGAGAAAGTTAGTACAGACCCAGAAAAAAATGCTATGGTTAAACGAATTGGAGAGCGTATTGCTAAAGTTACAGGTCAAAACTCATATAAATGGGAATTTTTTGTTATTGATAATGACAAAGAAGCCAATGCCTTCTGTCTTCCAGGAGGAAAAGTCTTTGTCTATACAGGACTTTTTAAATATGTGAGTAACGACGATGAACTCGCTGCAGTTATGGGTCATGAGATTGGTCATGCTTTGGCACGACATGGAGCAGAGAGAATGAGTGCAGGACAACTTCAACAGATAGGAGGGCAGGTGTTGGGTGCTGTAATGGCAGGAAGAGGAGACCCACAAAATACTGCTATGGTCATGCAAGCATTTGGAATAGGTTCAGAACTTGGAGTTATGTTGCCTCACTCAAGAACACAAGAGTATGAAGCAGACAATATCGGATTGGTTCTTTCAGCCAAAGCAGGGTACAATCCACAATCAGCATTAATATTTTGGGAGAAGTTTGCAAAAGATGGGAAAACACCACCAGAGTATCTCTCAACTCACCCTGCTCCTGCCAATCGTATTGCTAAAATAAAAGCTCTACTGCCAAAAGTTATGCCCATTTATCAAGCCAATAAAAGATAAATCAAATACTTTTTGATGCGTTGAAAAACGCATCACATATCATTTTCTGCTATACTTCTAATATGAAAAAAACTTATGCCTATAACCACAAACCAATAAACTTTAACTTTGCTCAGACCATTGAACGCTTCTTTGTAGAGGAGATTCCTCTTTTTAAATTTTCAGACAAAGGCTCAAATCTTATCTTAAAAATAAAAAAAACAGATATGAGTACCTTTAAGCTCATTACTGTAATTGCAAAAGCTACTCAGCTCGAACAGCGTGATATTGGTTATGCAGGACTTAAAGATAAAAATGCAACCACCATCCAATATATCTCAATTCCCAAACGATATGAAAGAGAAGTTGTTAAAAATTTAACTACTGAAAAAATAGAGATTCTAGAAAAAAAATATAGTAAGTTTCCTATAAAAGTGGGACAGCTTAAAGGAAATAACTTCTCTATTGTACTCCATAATGTTAGTAATGAAGCCAAAGAAGAGATAGAAAATATTGCAACTTCAATGGTTGAAAGAGGAATTCCAAACTATTTTGGTTATCAAAGGTTTGGAGAAGATTCAAAATCTTATGAACAGGGAAAAGAGATAGCCCACTCAGGAAAAAAACTTAAAGGTGCAAAAGAGAAACTCTTGGTCTCAGCTTATCAGAGTTTTCTTTATAATAGTTGGTTATCTGAACGTATTAAAATCTCTAAAATTATCAATAAGAATCGTCCAGAAGATGCCTCTAAACTCTTAGATTATCCTTTAGAACTGGTTAAAGAGTTAGCAAAACAGCCCCATCTGTTTAAACTCTTTATTGGTGATGATATGCAAAGCTATCCTTATGGTAAAAGCTATCCCCTACAAGACTTTAAAAGGGCTTCAAAAGATTTTATAACACATAAATATGCACCTACAGGTCTGCTTGTTGGTTCAAAAGTCAAAAGAGCCTTAGGTGATGCACGACACCTAGAGGAGCCTTTTGATGACACAGAACTCTATGCACTTAAAGGTGACCGACGCTATGCATGGATTTTCCCTCAAGATTTAAGCTTTAATTATAATAAGCAAGAGGAGAAACTAACCATAAACTTCTATCTACCAAAAGGCTCATATGCCACAACTTTTCTAGAAGAGATTGCTCAAAAATCACTGAAACCCAAAAAAGTAGATAGAGTTTCTTAACTA
>Ga0256843_1001210_pt1 | contig 20809 bp, 16 predicted proteins | sample AlvinellametaG_FD_191572 | JGI IMG/M metagenome (GOLD analysis project Ga0256843, IMG submission 191572) | Pompeii worm associated microbial communities from hydrothermal vent at the East Pacific Rise, Pacific Ocean - Alvinella | ecosystem: Host-associated > Annelida > Integument > Unclassified ... | reverse complement strand
ACGTTCTCAATGGTTGGCACTTACTTTTTCTGTGGGTATTTTATTGGCACTTTTAGTGAGTGTGGCTACACAAGATATCGCATTTTCATGGAGTACAACGCTTCAGCTAGATGCTGTAACATTTGAAAAAATCCTCCATATTCTAGCGATGCCTTGGCACTTTTTCTTGGAGGGTGCTACGCCATCACTCTTTCTTATTGAGCAGAGTCACTACTTTAGGCTTGGTGGAGAGGTGAGTCAAAAGATGCTCTCTCATCGTGAGATGCTAGGGGAGTGGTGGAAGTTTTTGGCTATGGTCACCCTCTGCTATGCTATTGGATTAAGGGTGATATTGCTCTTTTTGGCAAAGTGGGGAGTGGCACGTGCTGTGGCACAAGAGACGATGCAACTCGATGGGGTAGAGAGACTTCTAGAGGAGATGAACACCCCTTTAGTTACCACCATAGCCCCCAAGCAGGAGCGTGACTTTACCCCTAAAGTCAAAGAGGAACATCCCCAAGAGATGTCAGCACTATTGCCACACTACCATAGTGTACAAGGGTGGGGCTTTAGCCTCTCTCAACTACGCGTAATGTGTGATGCTTTAGGCATCGAGCACCCCTCTTTGTTTGTGGTAGGAGGGAGTAACACCCTTGAAGAAGATAGTGCTATTGTTACGCAGAGTCAAAAGAGGGTACTTCTCTTTGTTAAAGCGTGGGAGCCTCCCACCATGGACTGTATGGATTTTCTTGAGAGTCTACATTCAAATGAAGCTGTAGAGGAGATTGTTCTCTCTCCTATGGGTATGGCAGAAGAGGGGTACAAGGCGACACAAGAGCATCTTGATATTTGGGAGAGAAAGGTAGCACTCTTTACCCTGCCTAAACTTCTCTTCTCTCCACTCTCTTTAACTCTACACCCAAAGGAGGCGTAAGATGAAACTTCAAGAGAGCCATCCTAAATTTGCCGTAGTAGGGCACCCAAACAAAGGAAAAAGCTCCATCGTAGCCTCTTTGGCAATGGACGACACGGTACAAATCTCCAATACCCCTGGTACGACTACCAAGAAGCGTAGTTTTCCTTTGGTGGTAGATGGTAAGGTGCTTTACGAACTCTATGATACCCCAGGGTTTCAACGCGCAAGGGCTGTTTTAGCATGGTTAAAGGCTCAAGAGAAGGTGAGTGCCGATGAGAGACATACGGTGGTAGAAGCCTTTATCAAAGCCCATAAAGACAACCCTAAGTTTAACGATGAGATAGAGCTGCTCACCCCCATTATGGAAGGTGCTGGGATTATCTATGTGGTAGATGCCTCAAAGCCCTATGGACCAGAGTATGAAACGGAGATGGAGATACTCCGTTGGACAGGGCAACCCTCTATGGCACTACTCAACCAGATAGACCAAAGCGACTACTCACAGCAGTGGAAACGGGCACTAGGGCACTACTTTAAGATGGTGCGTACCTATCACCCTATGCGCGCAACCCTAGAGGAGCATCTCTCTATCTTGGAGAGCATGGCACAACTTAAAGAGGAGTGGATTGCCCCTCTTAAGGACTCTATTGTCTGTTTTGAAGAGGCGTATGACCATAAAGTAGAGCAGAGTAGCTACCTCATAGCACAGCTTATCTACAAGGCACTCTCTTTGGTGGAGATACAAAAAGTCTCCTCTTCTACTGTAAGTCAAGAGGAGAAGGAGAAACTCTCAAAGCGTTACCAAGAGAAGCTTAAAAAACTAGAGAGCCAAACCCAAGAGAAGATAAAACGTCTTTGGAACCACGCCCATTTAGAGACAGAGTTTGATAAACTCTCACTAGAGGAGGTAGATCTCTTCTCACAAGAGAGTGCCTCCATTTTTGGTTTGAGTAAAAAAGAGCTTTTGGTTACAGGGGTAACTTCAGGTGCTATGACAGGTGCTGGGGTAGATCTTCTCTTTGCTGGACATACACTTTTGGTAGGAGGGGTAATAGGTGCTGTTGTAGGAGGGGTAGGGGCATACCTTGGGTTTGATGAACTCTCTGAAGTTAAAGTATTGGGCAGAAGACTAGGAGACTATAGGTTGAGCATAGGTCCAATGAAAAACAAGAACTTCCCCTATATTTTGTTGGGGCGTAGTGTCTGGTTTACCACCAAAGTGATGCAACACTCTCATGCCAAGCGTACTAAAGTAGACTTCTCTATGGATGAAACCTTTAAAGAGCAGTGGCTTACCGAGAAGTTACAACGTAAGTTAGAGGGGTTTCACAAGCAGTTTCGCTCTAAAAAAGTGTTACAACCTGACGCACTAGAGGGGTACAAAACCACCCTCTACCATACCCTAAAAAGCTTGGTAAAGTAGCTGCTATGAAGAGAAAATATAATGAGTTTAAAATCTTTAGTAAACGCATCCGAAAAGGTATGGCAATAGAGTATAAAGAGACCAAAGAGATACCTAAACTTCTAGCCAACAAAGAGTATAAAAAAGCCTTTTTACAACTCTTTGACATCATCAAAATGACGCTACTTGGCATCTTATGGCTCATCCCAGGAGGCGCACTACTCACAGCACTTCTCATTAAGTTTTTTCATAAAATACGCCCAAGTGCGTTTAGGGATGAGTAGAAGGTAGCTTACTTAGTCGTGCCAATAACCTCTAACTCTTTGTTGAGTAAGTGTTGTAGTATGAGTGTCTCATTGTGAAGTTTAAAGCTTCCATACGCTGCTTTTTCATACCTCTTTGCGTCTCCTTCTTGAAAAAAGAATGTGTTCCCTCCAAAGTTTATTTGGTGTTTTTTGTCCAATGTAAAGGGGAGTTTAGCCTCCTCTTTATGAATGGTTTCTCCTCTATAGATTTTCATAAAAGAGGCGATGTGTTGAGGGTTTAGATGGACGAGTACAAACCCTTTTTTAGGGGTTCTTCCTAGAGGGGCAAATGCGTGTTTTACTTTAGAAGCCAATCCATACTTTAGCTTCATATAGTCTCCTTGTATCATAGATCTAGGATCAATAGGTACGAGTTTCAAAATGATAGTTTCTCCCTTATTGAGATGACGTTCATTTTGGATGATGGCGTAGTTTAAAAGAGTGAGTATCACTATAAGTGTGAGGAGTACAATTTTTTTATGCATGTGTATCCTTTTTGAAAAGCAGTTGAAGTACCCCATACGCAATGATAAATCCTAGACTACTTAAAAGAAGTATTTGGGACTTCTCTAGTAGGCTATTGCCCATAAAGTAGTAGTACCGTGAGAGAGAGAAGAGACCAAGCAATATGCTTAGGGAAAGTAACTTCTTATCTTGTTGCCAAAAAGCAATAATGAGTATGGTTATGGGTATCATAAGATTTGGTATGGACAAAGCATAAAGGCTAGAGAGACAGACAGCACCTAGTGCCGAAGAGACCACCTTTACCTCTTTGAGTAGGGCGTAGCTTTGTACTATTTTCCATGTACTAAATGCTACAATTGTGCTTAGCGTTAGACCAATGAGTGTATGCTCTTTTATGAGATGTTTTGGTGTAAACCAATCGGCATAATTGAACGCAATAAAGGCAAGAAGAAGACCATAAATGATAGCCTCTACCTTTGTACTATGTTTAAACTTGTCTCTATATAGCAGGAGTGTAAAGAGTACAACACTATAGAGGGCTATGGCGTACTCTAAGGAGTGTGCTAGATGGGCATACCACAATAGAGAGATACCCATGCCCATAGAGGCTATGAGACGATGGAGATAATGGGGGATAATCCAGATGAGTAAAGCCAAGAGTATGGTAAGTACCATCAGGGCTACGTTGTCATCTACAAGAGCAAACAGCCCTACAGCAACAGCTCCTTCCCCTGCTAAGATATTTGCCAAGCCAAATTGCTCTATAAAGTCACCCTGTTCATACACTAAAATGATGCTAGCTAAGAGTATAAGCATACTTCCTGAGAGCAGAAGCAACATGGGAAGGGAAGCTTCTCCTGCATAACTCACAAAAAAGGCTAAAAAGAGTAGTATAAAAAGAGCCCCTATCCAACCAGAAAAACCTAAAAAAAATCTAATATACCATTGGTTTGTTTCATTATTTTGTAGCATGGGTATCTTCCTTTGAGAGTGCTTTTAGCCAATGCGATAAGTAGCTACTAAGGCTGATAGTGAGAGCCCCTACAAGAAAAAAGAGTAGGAGTAGACTCTTTATATGTAAGCTATTGTAGAGGCGTATAAAGATAACATCAACCATGATTACCAGTGAGATACAGAGCATACTTAATGCGTAGATATTGATGCTAAGGTATCGGTAGAAGTAGTAGATAGTTATCCCCCATGCTATCCATGTGGAGAGTGATAAAATAAGGTTTGGCATAAAGATTAAGAGGGTAATAGTTATGGTACTAGCTAAGAAAAAGAGTCTATAGAGTAGTGTATCGTTCTCAATAGTTATCTTTTGTGTTATCCATATCCATAAGACAATAGACCCACTGTTGAGTACAAAGAGTATCCATAGTATATAGGTAGTGTCAAAATAGAGTACTACACAGAGTTCTATGAGTGTGAACCAGAGTAACCAACTACCTATAAATCGGCTTACAAAAACCCAAGGAGTAATGAGTACGCTCCAGTAGAAAAAGAGCTCCCAACTGTCAGCTTGTGTTTGGTAGACTTGTCCAAAGAGTCCTATAAAGATGCCTACTAAAAAAGATGCGAAAAAGAGAAGTGTCTGTGCTAGCCAACTATCTTTTGTAAGAAGGGAACCACCAATAGAAAGCACCATCAATAGTTCAATGAGTATAAACTTAAACCACCTATCGAGTGTCTCCCAATTGTAAGCTATAAAAAATAGTACACTAGCAAGAAAAGAGAGCCCAGCTAACCCCAAGAGCAGTTTTTCAAAAAATGCTCTCCATTGTGAAGGGGGTACATATATGTTTTGTATCATCTATGAAACCTTTTTGATATAATCATACAATAATAGTCTCTTTTTATATGTACTTTCTAACAAATAAGGTTTTTACCTAGACTTTTTAAAAGTCGTAGGTAATACCAGCTGGGGGGGAAGAAATATTTATTGTTTTTTCGCAATTCCAGTAAGTGAAATAATGCTATAAAATAGTACGCCAACTGCCATCATTGTAAATATAGTTGTTTGACCTAATACGTTTCTCATGGTTACTCCTTTATAGTTTGGTTTTTGATGAATTACAAGAGGAAGTATAGACAAAGAGTGTGACTTTAGTATTAGCTTTAAGATTTTTTGTGAGGGAAGCTGTAGAACATAAACCCTGTAGGTGCGACCATGTCGCACGTCTAATCTTGGTTTGATCTATTAGGTAATTTTTGTTGTGATTGTTACACAGTTTACCCCTTGACGTGTGACATGGTCACACCTACGGATATTATTTAGAGTAACTTCCCAATTCCCATGAGAATGACAACCGATAAAAGCCCTCCAGCGATACCAGCAAGTACATCATCTAGCATGACACCCATGCCTCCTTTGAGCTCTCTGTCTATCCAGCCTATGGTAGAGGGTTTCCAGATGTCAAAGAGTCTGAATGAGGCAAAACTCAGTACTATGGCTAGGGGTTCTGCGTAGGCGTAGGGCATGGTGATGGCTGTGGAGATGGCTATCATGAGGCTAAGCCACATACCTGCTGCTTCGTCTATGACGATGTGTTGTTGGTCATGTGTGCCAGTGGTTTTTTCATATTTGTTGATCTCAAAGATACCAATGATGGTAATGGCTAGTGTTACCATAAAGAGTGTCTCCATACCAAAGTAGTAGAGTATGGCAACACCTACAGGAAGGGAGGCTAGGGTACCTACGGTACCAGGTGCTTTAGGGCTGAGCCCTGCTCCACCAAAGGTTAAAAAAAGTTTTTGTAGTGTCATGGTTTTCTCCTAGTAATTTATGTTAAAGAGGATGTCTGATAGAGTTCAACCAATTTAAGATAGAACGCCTCTTCGCTTTGCTGTTCAAGTAGTCCTGAACCAGGGATAAGTGAGTAGTACATCTCTTGTAGGTTCTCAAATCGTTCAGGAAAGAGTGAAGCTAAAATGTTTGCTGAAACCTCTTTTCGTACCAAGATAGAAGGGGGAATCACCCCACTTTGTATGAGCCTCATAATAGACTCAGAGTGGTAGTGCACATGGTGGTGTTGTCCGTGTGGACAGGTTGCTGTACTTACCAACGTCTTACAGGTGTCACAATAGACATACTCATCGACAGTTTTTATCGCTATGTCCATATTTTTACAATGGTCAAAGACAGAGTTAAGTCTATTGTGGTCGTAGTAGAGCCCTAAGCCACCATGGTTTTTCCCTATCACAAGCTGATTACACCCATAGTTTTTTGCCAAGATAGCATCCAAAATGAGCTCATTGTACCCAGCAAAGATATAGGTATTTTCAAAAGGGATAATAATCACTTTATTACGAGGAATAAAGTGGTTAATAAAGGTATTGAGTGATTCATACCGAATGTCATAGCGTAATCCATGGGTATTGAATGGTTTATGTAAAAAGATAACAAGTAAGTCTGTGTCACTAATAGTCTGGCGTATCATACGTTCGTGGGCACGGTTGAGGGGGTTGGCTGAGAGCATCATAGAGGAGATGGTCTTGGCATTGGTTTTACGCACCATGTTTTGAATACGTTGAATGTTGTCTTCAATGAGAGGGTAGTTTACATGGTACTCTCCAGCAAGGGCAATCTCGCCAAGGCGTGCCATGGTTTTTTGTACCCCAGGGTGTGTGGTGTCTGAGGTACCATAGATAGTATAGAGACGTTGAAGAGGGTCTATCTTAAAGGTCTCCTCAACGGTAATCTCTCCTACTTTCTTCCCCTCATTCATCAGTGTAACCACTTCACCCTTTTTGATCGATAGAAGGACTTGATGGTTGCGTTTTCCTTTAGGGGCTAGTAGAAAAGCAAAAGGGAAAGGTACCCCTTTATAGAACTTTGTTTCATTGACCTCTTGTGCCTCTTTTTGGTTCATAAGTTTATCTACTGGAGAGATAAGCCCTGCTTGAACCAAGGCTAAAGTAGAGAGTGCTTCTGTATCGATATAGAGTAGTTTTTCTGACATTAAGACTCCTTTTTAGGTCGTTTTGAGGTTATTTATTTTTAAATAGCCCATATTTTTTACGTTTTTCCCAAAGACTTTTACGTGAGATACCTAGTTTTTTACTCAACTCCGTATCTGGAAATTTGTATTGAAAAGAGTTGACAATAAATTTAACATAGTCATCGATAGTTAAAATCTCATTTTGGTCATAAAGCTTTGAGTCAGTGTTGAGGGTAATGGTCTCAAAGGGAGTCTCAAGTTCAGAGGTACTACACAAGATGAAGTTGTGTAGCTTTAGTGCCTCAAGAAGGTACTCTCTATCGGTTTTTTTGAGGGTATGTACCTCTGTAATGTAGAGGAGGGCATCGGAAGTAGCGTTGGAGAGTTTCTCTTTCCACTTCTTGTGACTTAGAGGGATAAACGTAAGTAGTTTTTGATGGTGGTGCGCATACTCAAAGACAAGTTTGTCAACCAAGCGTTGGTAGTTTGTCTGTATGACTATGGGAGTTGAGAGCTTCTCTAGGTCAAAATCACTCTCAATCTCTTGAAGGAGATTCTCCATATATTCTCGGTAGAGCAGGGTGTGTTTTTTAAGGTTCTGGTACTCTTGGTAGTGCTCTATTTTACGCATCAACTCCTCTATCATAAAGGGTTTGACAATGTAGTCTTTTGCACCAAGTTTTAACGGCTCTCCTACTGTATCGTTGTTGATGTAGCTTACCATCAAGATGATAATCTTCTCTTTAAACTTTGTAATAAGAGGAGAGGTGTTTTGCCCAGGAAGGTTGGTAGAGAGAAGGTAGACATCACCATTGCTTTGCATCGCCTCTTTAGTAGAGCTAAAGATCTCTGTTTCGTATCCGTTTTCTCCAAGTTTTGCAGCAATACTTTGTGCCAAATAGAGTTCATTTTCTACAATGATAATTTTCATAATGTTTTCCAGTTAAAATAAGTTAAGTTCGCAACAGCATGTACAGTGACACCCTCTTTACGTCCGATAAATCCAAGTTTTTCAGCTGTGGTTGCTTTAATGTTGACAAAGTTTGGGGCAATCTGAAGCAGTGAGGCAAGGGTAGTACGCATCTGTGCTTTGTAGGGAGAGAGTTTGGGTGACTCTGCCATAATGGTAAGGTCAACATTGCCCACAACAAAACCAAAGGCATGTAGACGATGGAGGGTATCTTCTAAGAGTTTTTTAGAGTCAGCCCCTGCATAAGAGGCATCAGTATCGGGGTAGAGCTCCCCAATATCTCCCATACCAGCAGCACCTAAAAGGGCATCAATGAGGGCATGAATGGCTACATCGCCATCGCTATGGGCTTTAAAGCCGTAGTCCACATCGATGGGAACCCCACACAGTACCATCTGTTTTCCCTCTTGAAAAGGGTGTATGTCTATGCCAAATCCTGTGAGTGTTCTAGCAGAGGGGGCTTGTAAGCAGGGTAGCTTCTTTAGGTCATTTAGTGTGGTAAGTTTGTGTGCGAGGGGTGAACCCTCTACAAAATGTACCTTCTCTCCTAAAGAGGCAATGGCTGAACTCTCATCACTAAAGAGTGTTGAGGTTTGAAGTGCCTTTTTGAGTAGGGTTGTTTGGCTTAGTTGAGGGGTCTGTATAATCTTAACCTGCTCTCTATCTATGGGTTGCTCATCCATATAGAGTGTATCGATGACAGGAAGGGTAGGTACAACACAGGCCCCTTGCTCTTTTGCTAAGAGGATACGCTCTATCATTGTTTGAGGGATGCAACACCGTGCGATATCGCTCACCATCACATAGGGGGTATCTACCAAAGCAAGGGCATTGTTCAAAGAGGCTTGACGACTCTCTCCTCCCTCAACATACCTATATGTAGCAAAGTGACGCATATAGGCAATCTCTTGTGCCGAGGAGACAATAATAATTTCTGAAAACCCACCACACATCTCAAAATGTTGGGCAACATGTAACCATAAGGGGCGTTCCCCACTATAGAGCCACTGTTTTTTAACGTTGGTTTTAAATCGTGAAGAGCTACCAGCTCCCAAGAGAATAAGGGTTGTGTCTGACAAATGTAATCCTATGTGTATCAAATCGTAACGGAATTATACCTCTCTAAAGCTTGATACTTTCTGTAACACTTTAAAGAAGAGTAAAAAAGTCTGATTTAATGTAGGTTTAAGAATTGCATTGGTATAACTTGGCTATAAAATTTATTTTGAGGAGTCATAAAACATGACACAAGAAAATGTATTAGAAGCGTTAAAGAGTGTAACCTACCCAGGGTTTACCAAAGACATCGTAAGCTTTGGTTTTGTTAAAGATGTAGCCGTAGAGGGGAATGCTGTGGCATTCATTATTGACATTACCTCTTCAGCTGAAGAAGTGAAAGCACAAATCCAACAAGAAGCAACCAATGAGATGCAAAAACTTGGGTTTGAGCATATTAACATTACCATCCAAGCCCCACAAGCACCAAAGCAGATGAGTAACTCAGTCAGTGGAAAAAACATTGCCCCACAAGTGAAAAACTTTGTCATGGTAAGTTCTGGTAAAGGTGGCGTAGGGAAGTCAACGACTTCTGTAAACCTCGCGATTGCTATGGCAATGCAAGGGAAAAAAGTAGGACTTCTCGATGCTGACATCTATGGACCAAACATCCCTCGTATGATGGGTGTAGCAGACCAAAAACCAGAAATTATGGGGAACAAAGTACAACCTCTTAAAGCCTATGGTGTTGAGATTATGTCTATGGGTTCACTCATGGAGCCAGGACAGTCACTCATCTGGAGAGGCTCTATGATTATGAAAGCCATTGAGCAGTTCTTAAGAGACATCCTCTGGTCAGAACTCGATGTATTGGTTATCGACATGCCTCCAGGAACAGGTGATGCGCAACTTACACTCGCTCAGTCTGTACCAGTGACAGCAGGGGTTACCGTAACCACGCCTCAAGAGGTTTCACTAGATGACTCACGCCGTTCACTTGACATGTTTCAAAAACTTCACATTCCAACTGCTGGAATTGTTGAAAATATGTCAGGGTTCATCTGTCCTGAGTGTGAAACAGAGTCAGACATCTTTGGTATGGGTACAACTATACCAGTAGCCAAAGAGTACGACACCGATGTAATTGCGCGTATCCCAATAGAACCAGCCATCAGAGTAGGGGGAGACACAGGTATGCCAGTAACCTACCACAAACCAGACTCAGAGACAGCAAAACGCTTCCAAGAAGCAGCATCTAACCTCTTAGCCTTCATTGACAAAGTCAACGCAGAAGGTGGAGCAGACAACTCAGCCGTACAACCAACCACACCTCCAGGGGTTAGTGCTTGTAGTATGTAAGCCCCAACCTTTAGACAAACAGCAATTTTTGTTGTTTGTCTGCTTTTTTTATCTAGCTTTTTTTTCATCTCTTTTAAATTGATATCAAAATCCAATAAATCCAAGTTAGAGTGGCTAAAATACTGCTATATAGTTCAAAAGGAGAAGAGATGTTAATACTTTTAAATGGGTTTAAATCTATTTTACAAATTTTAAATTATTATAGATGGTGGATTTTTATCTTGATATATGTGTTAGGTTTTTTTCTCTATCATGTTCTATGTCATTTTGATATACTTCCTGCTCTTTTTCATACAGCATCACTTTTTACTCTGAATCTCTATACCGATATTCCTCCACAAAGTACATATTGTATGCCCTATTTATATGGTATGGTTCTTCTAGCTGGACTCTATACCGTTTTGAGTGTTATCTCTATGGTTGCTAAGGATTATCTTGATAGAGAGTATGTTAAATATATGCAATATAAACCCTATATTCTTATTTGTGGACTTGGTGATAAAGCTTCAGCCTATATAAATAGTGAACTAAAAGAGAATAATAAACATATGCTTGTGATTGAATCTTTAAAAAGCAATGTTGCTATTGAAAAATATCGTGATAAAGGGGTAGCGGTACTTGTAGGTAATGCAAAAGAAAAAAAACTTTATGATTTGCTGCATTTAGAAAATGTAAAACATATTGTGCTGTTGACAGGTTCAGACGTTGATAATTTAGAAATTGCACTACGCTTTAAAGAGATACTTTTGGAAAAAAATATTGCCATAAAGCCTCTTTTTATACATAGTAACGATAGAACACTTTATAAGTTTTATAAAGAGGGGGGATTGTTAGATGATACTTCAAATCTTGAAGTAAAAATGTTCTCTTTAGCACGCAATGCAGCAAAAAATCTTTTTTTAAAGTTTCCTCTTGATACAGTAGATAACAAGAGATATATGCAGAGCAATGCTACTTTTAGTTTGGTAGTAGTAGGAAGCAATAAACTTGCCATAGAAGTGATTGAACAGATTATGCAACTTGCCTATTTCCCTTTTGAAAATAGTATTACAATTTATTGTCTTGATAGTGATACTAAAGTATTGGAGCAAACATTACTCTACCTATTTCCTAAGTATGTAGAGTTGAAAACAATAGAGATAAAGTTTCTCAATAGAAATGCTAAAGAAGCATCTTTTTATGAAGAAGCACTATGGCACGATAATGTAACTCATGTCATTTTATGTAAAGATACAGCACAAGAGAATCTTGATATTGCAGTAGAGTTAGCAGATAGAACCTATTTGTCTCAAATCATAGACCATACAATGGAAACAAAGATACATATAGCAACATATAGTAACACAATGATTGCACATCAAATAGATGAAAACAACAACTACTTTAAGCATTTTTATGCTTTTGCTCAATTAGATACGATGGCTTCAAAAGATGTTATTGTAGATGAAAAGTTTGAGCAAATTGCCAAATATATTCATAGTGGTTATGCTTCATCTTATATGCCAGATAAGTTGTATAATAAAAGTGATAGTATCGATAAGAAGTGGTATAACTATGCCAAGCTTACCGATAGGGAATCTAGTAAGGCACAAGCATATCATATACCTATCAAACTTAAAGCATTAGGGCTTTGTTATGTAAAATCTACAATACCTACCCATCAAGCACTCCTACAACACAATAGAGCCATATTAAATAGTGTCATAGGTGAAGAACTAAAACAACTTGGGCTTGATGAGGAAAACCTTAAAGCTATCACCAAAAAAGAAGAGAGTATCAAGGAGAGATTTACCTACTTCCCTGATACGTGTGATTTGCTTATTGAAAAGTTGATTCGTGTAGAAAAAAATAGATGGAATGCCCATCACTATTTAAAGGGGTGGCAATATACTCCTACCCAAACCAATAAACCTTTAAAGAGGCATCGTTGTTTAATACCCCTAACACAAATGCACCAAGAGGATAAATTTACTATTTTATATGATCTCTATGCCATACTCTATATACCAAACCTATTGGCTTCTGTTGGATATGAGATAAGAAAAAAAGAGGAGAAATAAATATGCAGTATGCTAAAACATTTAGACTTTTTATAAGTTCAACATTTAGTGATTTTAGACGTGAAAGAGAAATATTACAAACAAAAGTTTTTCCTGTCATTAGAGAGTATGCAATGAGTTTAGGATATACATTTCAACCTATTGACTTAAGATGGGGTGTAAGTGATGAAGCACAGTTAGACCAAAAAACTTTGGAACTTTGTTTAGATGAAGTACGAAGCTGTAAAAGTTATGATTACCCTAATTTTTTATTTATGTTGGGTGATAGATATGGTTGGGTTCCCTTACCTTACTCAATAGAAGTAAAAGAATTTGAAAAAATCTTAGCAATAGTAATAAAAGAAGAAAAAAAGTTATTGTTAGAATGGTATTACCTTGATTCTAATCAGCTTCCTAGTTCATATATCTTATTGGAACGTAAAGGAGAGTATAAAGATTTCAATCATTGGGTTAACGTTGAATCTAAAATAAGAGATATATTTCAAAGAACTGCTAAAGAAGTTGGTTTAACAAAGAAAGAAGAAGAGAAATATTTTTTATCTGCAACAGAAGCAGAGATAGTAGAAGGAATAATCCCTTATATATCACCAACAAAATATCAAAAAGAAATCTTATTGAAAGAAGCTCCTTTCCTTGAAAAAATTGATTCAAAATATGTTTTTGGATTTTTTAGAAATATTTGTAATAAAGAAAATCCTTCTTCAGAATTTATTGATAAGAATAGAGAAAAAATAGTATCTATAAAAGAAAGTATTAAAAAACTATTACCTGTTAGTAATATATTTGAGGTTGATACGACTCAACTTAATGAACATAGATTAGAAGAAGATTATTTAGAGATAAAGATAGAAAAACAATCAAATGAAACATTGATAGAGTATTTAAAAAAAGTAAAAGAGAATTACGGTACAACTTTTGAATATCAAGTAATATCGTTTATAAAATCTCAAATTGATAACCAAAAAAATATACAAAAAACAGATAGACCACTTGAAGTAGAAAAGCAATACATTTTTGCTAAGCAAAAAAGAAAAAACTTTTTGGAAACAGAGAGTTTACATAAAATATTGGATAGTTTAGATACATATATTAGTAAATCCAACATTGATGAACCATTCATTATTTATGGAAAATCAGGTAGTGGTAAATCAGCATTACTAGCAAAAGCCATAGAAAAAACTCAATTAAAAATGCATAAAAAAGTTATTTATAGATTTGTAGGAGCCACGCCAGAATCATCTTCTTCTAAAAACTTATTGGTTTCTATATTGTCTGAGTTGGGTATAGATATATTACAGACAGAAGAAAGAAATAACAATGAATATTTATCGTTTGAAACTTTTAGAAAAGAAGAAACATTTGAAGAGTTTAGTTACCGAGTAAATCAAATAATAAGTCATAATATAGAAGATGAGGTAGTTATTTTTATAGATGCCGTAGATCAACTTATTCAGAGTGATAAATTTTTATGGTTACCTAAGAAATTACCTAAAAATATTAAGATTATTATATCTGTGTTAAGTGATGAAAAATATATAAATGAAAATCAGTTTTTTGAAACATTAAAAAATAAAACAGATAATTTATATAGGATTCCTGCATTTGATGAGCCAGAGAAACTTTTAGATTTATTATTGAAAGAAGAAGACAGAAGTATAGATGAATTTCAAAAACAATATTTTTTAGGACAGTTTTTCAAGGTTGAAACACCTCTTTATGTACTTATGGCATCTCAAGAGATGAAGCATTGGAAGAGTGGAGATAGAAGCCAAACCTTAGCCTCTACACAACATGGTATTGTAAAAGAGTTTATTGAAAATCTTTCAAAACTTCATCATCATAATGCTGAATTTGTACAAACTGTATTTGCTTATATTTATGCATCAAAGAATGGGTTAAGTGAAAGTGAACTTCTTCAACTTCTTTCATCAGATAGTAATTTTATACAGAAGATGGCTCCAGAAACATGGTATGAAAACCCTACCAAAGAGTTGCCTTTTGTTCATTGGTCAAGACTACATACTCAGCTGAAACCGTTTCTATCTATTAAAGAACAAGATGGTGAAGAGTTAATTTACTTTTTTCATCGAGAGTTTGAGAGTGTTTTGAAAGAAGTATTAAATAAGACTTTTTTAGACTCAATATATAAACAAATGAGCTTTTTTTATAAAAGACTTTTTGATGAAGATTTCTTGTTGGAGTATTGTGATAAAATTGATGGAAAACAAAGTTTAGCTTCAATTAGAGTATATAAAAAATTATTGTACTTCTTGAAAAAAGATAATAATTATGAATTACTTCAATATTATATAGTAGAGTATTTATTTATATATTCATTAATTTATGATTATATTTCTATGGATGAAAAAGTATCTTATCTTCAAAATTTTGATATGGATACAATAAAAGATTATTTAATAAGCAAATTATTTGAATTGAATAAACAACATATAGATGCTTTATTGGGATTAAGACCATTTGAACCAGATATATATCTTTCAACAGGTTTGTATCAGCCTATGTATAGAGTAGGTGAGGTATTTGAAAATTTAAATATATTAAATTATGCTATAGAGATATATCAATTTATGATTGATAAAGAGCAAGAGTATGGTGGGGATAACTATATTTTTATTGCTAAATTTTTATATGCATTGATTGATATCTATGATGAATTAGCTGATGTGGAAAAATTAAAAAAATATTGTTATCAAATGTTGACTTTGAAATATCCAAGAAATAGAGAATATAAATATAATAAACCTTTTATTAATATATATGAAAAATTTTATAAAAAATATGCGATTAGGATCTTGGACACCATAGTATGGATGGAAAATCATAATAGTAATAATGAAATTTTATATGATGATTTTTTAAATCTTATGAAAATTTCAGGGGTAAAAGATTTTTTTACTCAAAAAGAAATTGATATATATTATCAGGCGAATAAAAACCATGAGTATGATCAAATAATAAATTTATTTCATAGTAGAGGAAATTTATTGGAAGAAAAATATTATAATGAATTGATATATAAGGTTAATCTACGTATTTCATTTCTTTATATTAAAAATGAAAATTATCTTAAAGCATTACAATATCTTTATGAGTCTGAAAAATATTATATAAAAATTGATTTTAACTTTAATAATTATAAATCTATAAAACTTCTATCTTCAATGGCTTTATGTTTATTGAAAGAAAGGGAACTTAAATTAGGAGAAGAATACCTAAATAAAGCTTATGAGATAGGAGTCAATATTCATGATATTGAGAGTTTATATCAGAATATTTTTGATTTGGCTACAAATGAATATGTATTGACAGTAGGAGTTTTAACAACTTTATATGAGCAAATAATTCATACTATGAATGAGCCTAAAAGGATGGAAGTATTAATTGATGTAACTCTTACGGAGATAGAAGAGAGTAATTTATATTTACATCCAATATCTGTACAAGTTTTAGCATATAAGGTAGCATTTCTTAAAAAGTCGAATGTGGTTGAAGCCTTAGAATATATAGAGAAGACTAAATTTTATGCACAAAAAATATATAAACAAGATGATGAAGAATATTTGAAATTGCAGAATAACCTTAATAAAGTTATTGATGATATTAGAGGAGCAGGTTATATACTATAAACAGATAAATTTCATATATTAGATATAGAAAATGGAGGTCTTGTCTCTAAGATTTAAGATAGGATACGTGATGTTGAGATTTATACATACTCGATATAATCTTGCAACGTATCAATAGCTTTATAAAAAGTATGAAGCTTACTTTGTTTTATCTCAAGATGTTTGGCTATATGAAGAGTCTGTAACATTTGACGTTTTGTACGTAAAATGGGGTCTTTGTGTGGAGAGAGTTGTTCAAGCATCATGCTAAGTTCTTGGGTTGTATCTTTGCCTAGAAGTAGGGCAAATTCTATTTCTGAAATAGTACCGTAGTATCGTCTGTTTGTATCAGTTGTATTTTTAGCATGTTGCAGTGATATTTTAGAAGTTTGTAAAAGTGTTTGTATTGTTTCTATGTAGTCATCTTTGTGTTCCAAAAAGAGCATATAGGCGTAGTTGATAGCAGGGTAGTATTGGTCTGTGTGGTTGTTGGCATCTTCAAAAATATAGCGATAATAGTTTTTAAGTTCTGAAATCTTTTGGGATGTTTGCTCAGGATGAAATGTTTGAGAAAAAATATCTCTTCTAAGGTTAGAGATAAGAGAGGTTTGAATATCGATAATATCTGTATCTTGGAGATTGTTCTCTTTAAGGGTTAAAAGAATTTTATATGCTTTTGTATAGTCTGGATTTTCTTTAATACTCCCTAATGTATGGGCATATATTTTTTGTAGTTCTCGTTTGGAACGGTTATGCTCTTGAAGAAAATTATAAAGGTGGAGTGTTTCATCGTATAGGGCTTCTTGATAGTAGCGTTTGATAAGTTCAATTAAAAATGCTTGGTTCTCTTCTTTTTTTTCAAGATAAGGACAAGAGCTTAACGCTTTTTCTTCTTTTAGCATATCGTTTAGGTAGTTTTGTTGCATAGGTGTAATATTTGAATCTGAAATATACAATTGGGAAAAGTCTATGGTAAAACTAGGAGATAGATAGTGTTGAACAGCTTCGTCTATAAGTTCTTTCTGGAGAATATCTCCTTTACTCCATATATCATAAGGTAGTCCAAAAATAGCAGGAAGTTCGCTTTTGATGAATTTATTTCTAATGTTTTTATCGTGTGATTTATTGAGCCAGTTAGACCAGTTTGTTCGTAAGGCAGTGTTATCGTAAGCCTCTTCCCCGATTAACAAAAGATATTTCCCATCTTTTATTTTTTTCTTTTTCTCTATATTGGGAAAGAGTGTTAAAAATTTTTGTTTGTTATCCATTTTTCTCCATGCAATACTTTGTGCTTCAAGTGTTTGAATAATGGTTTGAATTACTTTTGTATCTCTCATGGGTAGACTCACTTTAAAACTATTTAAAGAAAATTATAACAAATTCTCATTTTTTTTAGATAATCCATTGAATCCAATGGAGTCTGTGCATAATAGCCTTATCAATATAGCATATGCAGATATAGTTTTTATATTCTGTTTTATAGATAGTTTGAGGTTTGAGCATTACAATGCTTTTTAATAGATAAATATGAGGAGATATGATGAAAAAAAGAATTTTAGGTACAGTAATAGTAGGCGTGAGTATGATGATGTTGAGTGGATGTAACAGTGATAATCCAGAAACAATTGTTGAAAACTATATTAAGGCATGGAATAGTGCTTCTCTTGAAGAGGTTGAACAGTATGTTGATGCTAAGACCAAAGAGCAGATTGACGATAGGTTAAATGGATGTATTTCTAATTCAAGTAGTAGTATAGTTTATGATACATTAAAAAAGTATAAAGCAGAAGTAAAGAAAGCTTGGAAAAGTCATAATCCATTTTATGCTTTTAAAAGTATTCCTAAAGCATTAAAAAAACAAGAAGCTGAGATAAAGAAAATAGTGAGTGATACTTCATTAGAACATAATGATAAAACACTTCAATTAGGACTTTTATTGTTAAGTCAAGCAGAGGTCTATAAGAAAGTAAAATCTACAATGTCACCAGTTGCCTATAAGATGTTTGCCTTTACCTTTATGAATAAAGTGCGTGCTGAAAGTGGTGATATGATGGGAACCGTGGATAGATATGAAAAAAGTGACTATTTTAAATCATTAATTTTAAAGGAGATGAAATCTAAAGGGAGTGAAGCAATTGAAGAGGTAGAGAAGAAGTGTTATGCATATGTTTTTAAACCAGAGAGTATTAAAAAAATCAATATTATTGAAACAAAAGTACTTTCTGCAGATAGAAAAGATGTTAAGGTGGAACTCTTATATAATGATAGTCGTTCCCAAAAGAAACATATTGATGTGGAAAAAATTGCAGATCAATGGTGTGTTACAACATTACTTTAAGATATATATACACTCATTGTTGTACTATTGAATCAATAATTAGGGGGGGGGAATCTACTTCTCCTCCCCTCTCATATAGAGCTCATAATTTTCAGCATAATCATCAAAGTGCTCTTCTAGCATACTTTTGTAGGCGTTGGTAAAATACTCAATGGCATTGGCTTTGTCAGCTTTCATCTCTTGGGCATTGGGGAAACTCGCTGCTACAATCCATGCGTTGAAACGTGCTGAGGCGTAGAGTAGGGCATCGTTGGCATCTACGGGTTTGGTCTGTTGGGTGTTGATGTGTGCATTGGCTAGGTTAATGTGTGCATCGGCTCTTTGGTAGAAGGCTTCATCTCTCTCTTGGGGTTGTGACATGGGTATCCTTTAGATTTATTTTGGCTATTGTACATTTTTTTGCCTAAGATTAGATACAATACTAAAATATTAATGTGTAAGGACAAACTATGAGCAACGCAGAGAAACTGAAAAACCTTTTAGAGTTAGAGATTATTCCAGATTTGGAAGTGGCGATAGATGAGCTTTTTGCAGCCATTGACAAAGCTAAAAATGCGACCAAAGAGCAAAAGGACGACCTTGAAGAGATGCGTGAGATGCGTACAGAGTGTTTTGCCATTGTTGAAGAGCTTGGGCGTGATGAATTAGATGCTGAAGAGATTGATGAATTGCTTGCAGAATTGGTAGATATGAAGACAGAGGAGGCGTAACGGTACGCTTTTTTAGGTTAATTAAGAGTACTTTTATCTTAATTAGCTTATATTACATCATCAACCTCTCGGAGAGCTATAGTGAGATATATAGCTGAGATAGCAAGAATGCTTGATCCGTTGAACTTGAACTAGGTAACACTAGCGTAAGGAAGAGATGACTATGTCGCATATCATATATGGTATCCATACCCTTCTCTTCCTTTATTTGATTAAAATTAAAGGGAACCCCCAATGACACAAAATTACAAAGATACACTAACCACCTCTAACGAGCTTCTTACCAGAGAGCCTCTTCCAGCTTCTACGAAAGTCTATGTAGAGGGTGAAATTCACAAAGATATTCGCGTACCCATGCGAGAGATTGCACTCAGTAACGATACAAAAATTCGCGTCTATGACACCTCAGGGGTCTATACAGATACCAATGTAGAGATTGATGTAGGCGAGGGAATTCCTGCCATTCGAAAAGAGTGGATTGTTGGACGTGGTGATGTAGAGGAGTATGAGGGGCGTATTATGGAGCCAGTGGACAATGGCTACACAACCGATGAACAACTCGACTTCGTTACAGCAGGAGCAAAAGGGTTGGTTCGTACACCACTTCGTGCCAAAAAAGGGAAGAATGTCTCTCAACTATGGTATGCAAGACAAGGTATCATCACCCCAGAGATGGAGTTTGTTGCCCTTCGTGAGAACCAAGATAGAGCAATGAGCAAGATGTATCTGAGTGATACAGAGCGTGAAGCACGTCTTAAGGGCAATAGCTTTGGTGCCAATCTTCCAGATGAAATTACAGCTGAGTTTGTACGTCAAGAGATTGCAGAGGGTCGCGCAGTCATTCCTTGTAACATCAACCACCCAGAAGTAGAGCCTATGATTATTGGTAGAAACTTCTTAGTCAAAGTCAATGCCAACATTGGAAACTCAGCAACCACTTCAAGTATTGCTGAAGAGGTAGAGAAGATGGTATGGTCAACCCGTTGGGGTGCAGATACGGTGATGGATTTGAGTACAGGAAAAAACATTCACACCACACGTGACTGGATTTTACGTAACTCTCCAGTGCCTATTGGGACAGTGCCAATCTACCAAGCCTTAGAGAAAGTCAACGGTATTGCTGAAGATTTAACGTGGGAAGTGTTTCGTGATACACTCATTGAACAAGCAGAACAAGGGGTAGATTACTTTACTATTCACGCTGGATTGTTGCTTCACCACGTACCTATGACGACTAAACGTGTGACTGGTATTGTAAGCCGTGGTGGGTCTATTATGGCAAAATGGATGATTCACCACCATAAAGAGAACTTCTTAAATGAGCATTTTGAAGAGATTTGTGAAATTATGAAAGCGTATGATGTAACCTTCTCTTTAGGTGATGGTTTAAGACCAGGAAGTGGAGCAGATGCCAATGATGAAGCACAGTTTGCTGAGCTTAAAGAGCTAGGACGCTTAACACAAATTGCTTGGAAACACGATGTTCAAACCCTCATTGAAGGACCAGGACACGTCCCTATGCATATGATTAAAGAGAATATGGAGAAACAACTAGAGTGGTGTTATGAAGCACCATTTTATACACTTGGACCATTAACTACCGATATTGCCCCTGGGTATGACCACTTCACTTCAGGTATTGGGGCAGCGATGATTGGTTGGTATGGGTGTGCCATGTTGTGTTATGTGACACCAAAAGAGCATTTAGGTCTTCCCAATAGAGAAGATGTCAAAGAGGGACT
>Ga0256843_1001209_pt1 | contig 20812 bp, 18 predicted proteins | sample AlvinellametaG_FD_191572 | JGI IMG/M metagenome (GOLD analysis project Ga0256843, IMG submission 191572) | Pompeii worm associated microbial communities from hydrothermal vent at the East Pacific Rise, Pacific Ocean - Alvinella | ecosystem: Host-associated > Annelida > Integument > Unclassified ... | reverse complement strand
TGTAAAGTCCCTGTGTACTAGATGCTACGCCAGCTAAAAGTGCTAACAAACCTATAAATAACTTAATAAGCAAAATATCTCCTTAACTCTTCATCTGTATTGGCATTAAAATGCACTTTTTCATCTGTTACTTCTACGAGTGATAAATCAGGATTACTTACTACCCAGTGATCTAAGCGACTGTATCGAGAACTTAAAAGAGCATCTTTTTTAGTAGATTTTATCATAATTGGAGGTGCTCGTCGTTGATGCAAGTATGCTACTGCCACCTCACTCTCACACTTTAAAAGTGATTCAAAAACATCCCTATCTGCTATGGGTCTATCTATATGACAAAAAAGGAGTACCTCTTCACTAAGCTCTCTAAATGCCTCTTTTACAGAGGAGAACATTCCCTCTTTATAGTTTGCATTATATACTACTTTTACATCTTTTTCTAAAATGCTTACTATGTTTTCGTAGTTATGTCCTAAGACAACCGCAACATTATAACCATAAGAGAGAATTTTTTTAATCTGTAAGTTTATAAGATACTCACCATCTACTTTATAGAGCTGTTTCATAGTTGTTGTTCTACTTGATTTACCAGCTGCAAGTAAAACAACTACACTACTCATCTTGAAAGCTACCTAGAGCTTCTTTTATCAGGTTACATGCCACTTTGACTCTGTACTCTTTTGTAGAGCGATAAGAACCAGAGGGTGCTATATCTTTTTTAAGTGCTTCTAAAATTTTTTCATCATTAAACTCAGCACTATTAAGGAGTTCTTCTAAGTGAGCAAAACGTAAAGTATATGGGTTAAGAGAAGCACCACTCACACAAAACTTCTCAGCACTTTTTACCATAGCTAAAGAGAGTTTTGAGATATTGAGCTTAGCTCTTGGACCAACTTTTCTGTAATAGTATTGATGTTTTTTAAGCGGAATATTTGTAGATACTATTATCTCATTTTTGAGTGTTAAAGATTTAAAACCATCAAACAACTCCTCTAAAGGGATAGTTCTCTCACCCTTATCTCCTAAAAGTGTTACAGTGGCTTCTAAAACAAGAAGTGGTGCTATCATATCAGCAACGGGAGAGTCATTTGCAATGTTACCACCAAGAGTTGCGACATTTCTTATCTGATGTGATGCAAACTCACTACTTGCAGCACTAAGAAGAGGTAGATGCTTTGTTATATGTTCATCTTTTAAAATAGTAGAGATTGTACTCAATGCTCCTATCTCTATCATAGACTCTTTTTTAGTTATATAATCAAGTTCATGTAAAGAACTTATATCTATAACTCCACCCAAAGTGTCATTTTTTAACTTTAAAGCTAAGTCAGTTCCACCACAAAAGAGATAATACTCACTATGTTCTTTGAAAAGTAAAACAGCTTCTTCAAGACTTTTTGCTTTTAGATACTTCATGAGATACCCTTTTTTATAGCTTCTACTATCTTTTGATAACCAGTGCATCTACAAAGGTTTCCATCAAGTGCCTCTTTTATAGCTTCTGCATCACTACTTCCACCCTCTTTAGCATAGTCATACGCACGCAGGACAAACCCACCTGTACAAAACCCACACTGCACAGCACCCTCTTTTACAAAACTCTCTCTCATCCCCTTCGTCTCTTCAAGCAGACCATCAAGTGTTACAATCTCTGCACCATCCATCTGTGGTGCAAGTAAAAGACAAGAGTTGATAAGTTTCCCATTAAAGTAGATAGAACAAGCACCACACTCACCCTCTCCACACCCCTCTTTTATAGAAGTTATACCAAAACCCCTTATGATGTCTAAAGCTCTCTGTGTCACTTCTGCTTCAAAGCTATACTCTTTGTTATTTATCTTACATGTTATCTGCATAATTTCTCCACATCTTCAGCTCTTACAGGAATAGTGTCAAATTCACAACCAACTGCATGGCTTAAAGCATTAGCAACAGCTGCTGCTGGACCATCCATAGGGAGTTCACCTAATCCTTTTGATTTTGCATCACTCTTAGCAAACTCTACAAAAAGTTTTGGCAAGTCTGATGCAAGAGGTACGATATAGTCACTTAAACGAGAGTTTTTAACTCTTCCCTCCTCATGTACGACTCTCTCATAGAGTGCGTAGCCTATTCCTTGTGCTACACCACCCTCAACTTGTCCCTCAGCCATAAGAGGATTTACCACCTTACCAACATCATTAAAAGCGTAAAACTCTTTTACTTTTACTTGATAGTCAACAGGATCAACCTCTACTTCAGCAACATAGCACCCCAGAGAGTAACCATCATAACCATTCCCATAAAACTTCTCTTCATCCCAGACTATCTCTTGAGGCTTTTTATAAGTTGTACGAAACTCATTTGTTTGATTTAAGTCCAAATATTTTTTCACAGCCTCTTTATAAGAAGAAATATCACTATACTCACCTATGGCTTCTCTTAATTTATCTGCACTCTGTATCAAAAGCTCACCTACTATCATAACGGTTCTTGATGCTACTGTTGGCCCACTATTTGCCACTTTCGCTGTATTTGGTGTATGATATTGAACAATATCAATTGGTATATTGAGTCTATCAGCTACTATCTGAGGTAGAGCGGTCAAAGTACCCTGCCCCATCTCCGTGCTTCCTATCTTTATCTCAACATTACCAGATGGATGGAGTACTAAAAGTACCTCTGAAGCTAAAAGAGTCTCTCCTATACCAGTAAAACCACCACCATGCATAAACAGAGCCATTCCTATACCTCTGTTTGCGTTTTTACTCTCATACTTTTTATCAAAATCACTCTTCTCTCTAGCTCTCTCAAAAATAGTTCGTACACCTCGATACGCATCAATCTTAGCATCTGTAACACTCATAGAACTAGAAGTTGGTAAATTTATCTCTCTTACACTCATAGGTGAAATACTCAAATATCTCGCAATATCATCCATATGTCTCTCGATACCAAAAATAGCCTGCGGTGCACCAAAACCTCTAAATGCTCCATTTGGCGGAGTATTTGTCGCTAAAGAGTAAGAATCAACTTGAATATATTCACAATCATAAAACCCTGCACTATGTAAAACTGCCCTAGCTTGAACAACAGGAGTCAGTGTACAGTAAGCCCCACCATCTAAAAAAAGTTTTATATGTAGCGCATGAAGTTTTCCTTTTTCATCAAAGTAACTTTTGTACTCCATTTCAGCAGGATGTCTTTTTGTTGTAAAGGCTATATCTTCAGAGCGACTATATATAAGCTTTACATCTTGCTTTGACTTTTTACTTAGTAAATAAACAAATGCCGCCATAATGGAGGGATAGTCCTCTTTACCACCAAATGCACCCCCTGTATTTGCCTGTTCAACTTCAACCTTTTTACCTGTTAAGTTTTCTAAAGCAGACTCCACATAGAAAGGACACTGCATCGAACCTAGCACTTTTATATCTCCATCTCGATAGTATGCTATCATACTTTGTGGTTCTAAATAGAGTTGTTCTTGATGGGGAGTTTTATATGTTTTTGTTAAGGATTGAAGCGTATTATAATCTGGCTCTTTCCCTTTTTTAGTGTTGATTTTTTTGTAAATATTATCATCACCAAAGATGATACTTTTCTTCTCTAGTGCATCTTTTATACTAAAGAGTGGTGTGAAAGTTTCATATTCTATATCTATATGCTTTTGAGCTTCTACAAGAGCCTCTTTTGACTTATGTGCCAGAAGTAAGATAGGCTCACCGATATGTCTGACTTTTTCATAAGCTAAGAAAGGTTGGTCATCCATCAAAATCGTGTTGATATTTTTTCCATCTATATCTCTATAATCAACAACAGTAAACTCAGAAAAGTCAAACCCTTCATCAAAAACGATAGAGAGTATCTTCCCATAAGCAACGCTAGAACGGACAACTGCACCATAAAGTCCATGAAACTCTAAATCATCACTATATTTGAGTGAACCATCAGCTTTTGAAGCTGCATCTGCTCTTGTTATTGATTTTCCTACCATATATACTCACTTATTTAAAATACAAAAGAAATTTCATTTATCTCTAAATTATATCTTCTATATTAAAATCACGGCTTAAAAGATATGGTTTGAAAGTTATGAGTACTGCTTAGACTATATTTTTTTAAAAGTAACTAAAAAATCTCCAGAGTCTAACTCTTGTGCTGTATGTGTAAATGAGTTAGCTATTTTTTCATAAAGTGGTGATGGTTCATGGAAAAACTTCACCATTAGTCTGTCGTTCTCATTTTTCAACATATTTAAAGTAACAATAGTATTGACCATAGGTTCTGGTGGTGAACACTCTGTTGCATCAAACTCATAGATGTTTAATCCATCTTGTGTATAATTATATATATCTAAAGTTGCTCTAGGAATAGCTACTAATTTTTTGTCCATTTTTTTCCTTTTTTTTTAATTACAAATATAAGAAGCAGTTTTCACATTCCATCTAAAATGATTTGAAACTTTTTCAAATGCTTTAAGTACTATAGTTTCATGCGTGTCATTTCCATAAATAACAATAGGTGTATGATGATACCTATTATAAGAATTAAGTGGATGTAGGAGTATCTCTTGCCAAGTCAATTCTATTTTTCCTTCATAGGGTTCAAAAGGGACTGTTGAAACTATACTTTTATTTGTTTGCTTACATTTAAAATGACAAACAACACTAAAACTATCCATTTTTACATATTCCAAAAGAGAGATGACATTAGTATGTGAGAGAGGCATTACAAATCCTAAAATATTTTCCAAATAAAAAGCAAAAATTATTCCATAAAATAAGGGGTTAGCTACTTAGCAATTTTGATTTCAAAACACTTTTTTTCATTATCAAGAAGTTCTACTGAACCATTATGTGCCTCAGCAATTTGGCGTGAGAGAACAAGTCCGAGTCCATTCCCCTTTACTTTTGTACTTTTAAAAGCTTCAAACAGATCTTTTTTATTTTCAATTGCAACTCCACTATCATATATAGTAAATATATGATACTCTGCATCCTCACGATGTAAAAGTTCTATAACACCCTCTTCTGCATCATCTAATTCTATTGCATCAATAGCATTAATAATAAAATTTGAAAAAAGCATATCTAGTAGATCGATATCTGCATTAAGCAGAAAATCCTTCTCAGGAAAAAGAAACTCTATCTCTTTTGAGTAGTCATAGTAACTGATAGACATATCTATGGAAGCTTTTAACTCACTCCAACGAAATTCTCTCTTTGTTGCTTCAACACCTTTAGAGAACATTAAAGTTGCTTTTATAATTCTTTCTATCCGACAAACAGAGTTCTGAATCTCCTCAACAATCTTTACATTTTCAGGAATCACCCTCTTTTTAAGTGTTGAACTAAGAAGAGAGATAGAACCTATCGGGTTTCGTATTTCATGAGAAAGATGTGCTGCCATCTGTCCCATTGTAGCAAGGTTTTCTTTTCTTTTTTGTTCTGTTATATCAGTTGCCGAGAGCATGATTTTATCTTTATAACTTGAACTTTTTATAAGATAGGAGTTTGAGTTAAATTTAAGTTCATAATCCTCATTTTTATACTCTAAAAGCTTCAACAACTCCCATAATTCCCTTGCTTGAGAATTTTGCAAAAAGATGGTGTTATCAGAGTTTACTATCCAAATAGCATTGGGTAAAAACTCTACAACTTTTTCAACAGTATCTTGGAGATGTGCATAAGAGGCTTTAAGCTCATTAAACTCATTTTCTACTCTATAAGTCTGTTCTATTAAGAGATTTAACTCCTCTGGGGTTACTGTTGACATTAGTTTTTAAAGGCCACTAAAATTTTATAAAGAGAGTGTGCATCATCACTTCCAGCTAACTCTCTAATGGAGTGCATACCCAAGGTAGGAAGTCCTACATCTATCGTCTCTATACCTATTCTCGTTGCAGTGATAGGACCTATGGTTGAACCACACCCCATATCACTTCTCGTTACAAAACGCTGTGTAGTCTCACCCACTAATGATGCAGAGTTTAAAAACTTAGAGATAGTTGTAGAGTTTGATGCGTATCTTTGATTTGCATTCACTTTTATCACCACCCCTTTGTTCATATATGGCGTATGTTTTGCATCATGTTTGCTTGGAAAATTTGGATGAATAGCATGAGCATTATCAGCACTTATCATAATACTCGTTCGTGTCATCTGCATATATGCATCATAATCACTAAACATTCTCTTAAGAGTATTTTCTAAAAAACTTCCTCCTGCTCCACTTGTAGACTCACTTCCAACCTCTTCATGGTCACTTGCGATAAAAAGCATAGGTTTACTTGCATCAACACTACAAATACTAAGCATCCCTACATAACATGAGAGTAAGTTATCTAACCTTGCTGATGCAATAAAGTCATCTCTTAAGCCTACATACGATGCACTCTGCGTATCATAAAAACTCAGTTCACTTGCATATATCTCTTTAACATCAGGATAACCAAGACGGTCAAGTTGCCATCGTAAGAAGTTATCAAACTCAAACTCCTCATCTACTGTTAAAATAGGACAAATATCTGTCTGTTTATTGACAGTTTTATCTTTGTTTGCTTTATCATCTAAGTGGATTGCCAAAGAGGGAATAGTAGCGATAGATTTTTTCACATTTATAAGTATATCTTGTAAATTTCCCTGCATATCAAGAAAACTGACACGACCAGCTAGAGAGAGATCTCTATCAAACCAAGGAGTAAGAAGTAATCCCCCATAAGGCTCTACCCCAAACTTTACAATACCATGCTCTTTTATAACTGGGTTTGGTTTGAGTTTTAGGTTTGGTGAGTCAGTATGAGCTCCAACCATCACATAGTTTTTCTCATTTTTTGGGTAAGTAAAAGCAATAATACTTGAGTCATTACGAGTCACAAAGTACTTAGCACCCTCTTCTAGCTCCCACTTATCGACCTCATCAAGTTTAGTAAACCCTGCATTAGCAAACATTGCCGCCATATTTTCTGTGGCATGAAACGGTGTTGGCGAGGCATCTAAAAAACCTAAAAGTCCTTCGTTAAAATCTTCTCTATCCATATTTATCCTTTGCTATGTTCTTTTAAAAATTCTTCCATCTCATCGGCAGGGATTGGTCTTGAGTAGAAGTACCCTTGAATATTTTGACAACCATTTTCTATTAAAAAATCTTTTTGGTATATAGTTTCAACACCTTCAGCAATTACATTTAGGTTGAGACTTTTACATAAACTTATAATAGTTCTAGTAATTGCAGAATCTTCCATATCTTCAGGTAAATTATCAACAAAAGATTTATCAATTTTTAGTTTATTTATCGGTAACCTTTTTAAATAAGCCAAAGAGGAGTAACCTGTTCCAAAATCATCCACTGCTATTGAAACACCTAAGTCACTAATTTTTCGGAGTGCTTCTATGGACTCTATTGGATTACTCATAACTTGTGTTTCTGTTACTTCAAACTCAATATACTCAAAAGAGCACTTTTCTCTACTCATAAGTTTCTTGAAAAATTCTAAGAAATCACTCTCTTCAATCTGCTTCATCGCTAAATTTAAAGAGAGTTTTGAAGGAGTAAGTCCAGCTTCATGCCATTTTTTAAAATCTTGTATCGCTTGTTGCATTACGATTCTATCAAGTTCTACTATCATTCCATTACTCTCAGCAAGAGGAATAAACTTATCAGGATATACAAACCCCATTTCAGGATGTTTCCATCGAACTAAAGCTTCCATTCCTATTAAACAATCAGTTGCAGCATCCATTTGAGGCTGATAATAGACTATAAGTTCATCTCTTTTAAACGCTTTACGAAGTTCTGTCTCTAAATAAATTCTCTCATAAGCTTTCTTAGTCATCACCTCATCATAATAACTATAAGTATTACGTCCATTACTTTTTGCTTTATACATTGCGGCATCTGAGTTCTTAAGTAGTTGTTGAGGAGAATCACCATCATTTGGATATATACTTATACCGACACTTAAAGATATATGAAGTGTATTATTACCAATAACAAAAGGTTTTTTAAAACTTTTCATCCCTTTTTCAACAATATAATTAATATCATCAACTTCTTCTAAATCATTTAATATAATAGCAAACTCATCCCCACCAAATCGAGAGAGAGTATCAGAGTGTCGCATCTGCTTCTGCATTCTTCTCGCTACTTCGATAAGTACCTTATCACCTATTTCATGTCCCAAAGAGTCATTTATCTCTTTAAAGTGATCTAAGTCTAAAAAAAGAACTGCTATATGTTTATCATGTCTTTTAGCAACTTTCATAGAGTTTTCAAGTCTATCTAAAAAAAGTACTCTATTAGGTAAATCTGTTAAGGAATCATGACTAGCTTGAAATGCTAACTTATCTTGTTGTTCATTTAAAATTTTTAAACTCTTTTGTAAATCTAGTTGAATCTTTTTCAGCTCTGTTATATCACGACCTGTACCAACTGTACCTAATGTTTTTCCATCTTTATCATAAAAAGGAGCTTTATAAACTTCTAAGTAAAGAAGCTCACCTTTCACATTTCCATACTCTTCAAACTTCATAGCCTTATCTGTATCTATTACAACTTGATCGCTATTAAAACACAACTCACCAAAAGTATGCCAATTTGGTTTATCACTATGTGCTTCTCTCTCCCGAAGTGCAAAAAAGACATCCCCTTTTCCTATCGGTTCTTGCGTATCTTTTGCCATTAAAAGTCCATCACAGATAGCCTTATTGGTATAGAGATAGTTACCATTTAAATCTTTAACCCAAAGCATATCTGGTAGATGTTGCGTCAAAAGGTCAAGTAGACCTGAGTTATGTTCTTTTAAGTCTTTTAAATCAAATGGCATATCATACTCCTTGGATGTATACAATAAACCAAATATTGTACACATTTATTCCTCATAACATTCTTATAAACATTTTCTAAAAGATTTTTGGAATTAATCGAGCAGTAGTTTGTGAATATTTTTTGTACTCTTGGGTCTCACAATGCCATAGTTTCTCTTCGTAAAGCATTTTTATTAGCATATTTATAAGTAAAATAATATAAAATCCAAGTTCTAAAAGGTTAAATTTTAAAAGTAAAACCCCGAACATACCTACTAATACAGAAAAGTACATAGGGTGTCTTATATACGCATATATACCATCAGTTACAAGAGTACAGTTCTCTTTTAAATCTGGTCTAATGTTAAAATTATTTTTAGGCTGTTGCTTAATTGCAAGAAAACCAACTAGAAGACCTAAAAAAAGAAATCCACTCCCAAGTAAAGGGTAAGCATGAGACTCCATAAAAGGAACTAACATTAAAAAAATCATCAAGAATTGTACAAAAACTAATATTTTACTTTTCATTACATAGCCACGATATCTATCTCTTCATTACCATCTAGTACACTTAAAAGTTTAGAATCCACCCTTATAGCTGACTCAATCACAACATTATGTAATTTTGAGACTATAGTAATAGTCAGAGGACGATTACCAGGATTTTGGCGTATCTGATGGTAGAGTTTTTCTAACACATCACTATCATTTGCAAGTCGTACAGAGAGATTTATAGGTTCAGGTGGAGCTTCTTGTATCTCTTTCTTTACTTTTTTCGTCTCTTTTTTCGCCTCTTTAAGTGTCATAATTTTACTTATACTTATACGAGGACCAAAGTCTGTATGTGTAATGCGTCCTTTAAAAGCGATAGGCTCTTCTTGATTCATCTCACTTAACTTTTCTAGCTTATCAGAAAAAAGCATTATCTCCATATTTCCATGAAAGTCCATGAGGTTGACTATACCAAACTGATTTCCTTTCTTACTTATCTTCGTCACAACCTCTTCAACTTTTCCTATAAAAATTGCCTGTGTTCCATCTTTTACATTTTCAAGTTCAGAAGAGAGTGTATAGTTTAACTCATTTAACTCCTCTCTAAACTCATCCATAGGGTGACCACTTACATAAAATCCAAGCGTCTCTTTTTCAAACTCTAAAATCTCTTTAAGTTCATACTCCTCTTTATTGTTAAGTTTTAACTCAACAGTAGTTATCTCTTCATCATCACCAAAGAGGCTACCCACTGCATTTTTCTTTGCTTCACTCGCTTTTTTTGCAGTCTCCACTATAAGTTCTATCTGGTCAAGTAACGCCTTACGGGAGAAACCATATCTATCAAACCCACCTGATTTTATAATGGCTTCAATCACTCGCTTATTTACCTTACTCGGCTCGATTCTATTGACAAAATCCTGCCATGATGCATAATCCCCATTAAGCTCACGCTCTTCTAACATAGAGTGAATAGCAGCCTCACCTACTCCCTTTATACCACCAAGACCAAAGAGAACTATATCTTTTTCATCTTTTGTTATAGCAGAGAACTCTAACTGTGAGTCACAAATATCAGGAGGACCAAGCTCTATACCCATACGTTTTACTTCATCGATGTAACGAACAACTTTTTCTGTGTTATCCTTATCTGATGTGAGAAGTGCTGCCATAAACTCATTTGGATAGTATGTTTTAAGCCATGCTGTTTGAAAGGTAACCATAGCGTACGCTGCTGAGTGAGATTTATTAAAACCATATCCAGCAAATTTCTCTATGAGTTTAAAGAGATCTGATGCCAGTCCATAGTCAAGTCCTAACTTCTGTGCACCCTCAGAGAAGAGACGGTTATACTTCTCCATCTCCTCTACTTTTTTCTTACCCATAGCACGACGAACGATGTCTGCACCACCAAGACTCATACCACCAATAATCTGCACTATCTGCATAACTTGCTCTTGATAGACAATCATTCCATAGGTTGGACCAAGTGTATCTTTGAGTAGGTCAAAACTTACCTCTTCAAAAGGATAGAACACTTTCTTACGACCATGTTTACGCTCGATGAAATCATCAAGCATTCCAGACTCCATCGGTCCAGGACGGTAGAGTGCCAAGACCGCAATCAGATCTTCAAAATTATCGGGTTTAAGACGACGATTTAAGTCCTGCATACCACTTGACTCTATCTGGAACATTCCAACAGTCTCACCCGTTTGAATCACCTCATACACATGTTTATCATCTACATCTATCTCATCCCAGTTCACATCTAAATCATAACGACGTTTGATAAGCTTTACTGCATTTTGAATAACATCAAGAGTTTTGAGCCCAAGAAAGTCAAACTTAATAAGGTCAATATCTTCCATATAGTTAAGAGAATATTGCGTTACAAAAGTATCTTCCCCACTTGGCTTATAGATAGGTGTTTTCTTCCATAGCTCCTCATTGGATATAACCACACCCGCAGCGTGAATACCAGAGTTTCGCTTAAGACCTTCAAGCTTTTTAGCAAACTCCCAAACACGTTTAGCATTTGCATCAGACTCTATAAGTTCACTGATTTTAGGCTCTTTTTGAAAAGCACCCTCTTTAAACTCTCCACCTTTCATCTTTCCATTAAGTGTAATTCCGAGTTCATCAGGTATAAGCTTTGCCATCTTGTCAGCTTGGCTAAGTGGCATATCTAAAACACGAGCAACATCACGGATGACTCCCTTCGCGAGAAGTGAACCAAAGGTGATAATTTGCGCTACTTGATTTCGCCCATACTTCTCCACTACATAGTCTATAACTTCTCCACGACGAGCCTGCATAAAGTCCATATCTATATCGGGCATACTTACACGTTCAGGATTTAAAAAACGCTCAAAGAGAAGGTCATACTTCATAGGGTCAATATCGGTAATATCAAGAGAGTAAGCAACTAAACTCCCCGCTGCCGAACCACGTCCAGGTCCAACGGCAATGCCCATTCTTTTTGCAGCGATAACAAAATCCCAAACAATCATCATATAACCAGGGAATTTCATAGAGTTGATGATGTCCATCTCAAACTCTAACCTATCTTTATACTCTTTATGTCGCTCTGGGGGAACAATCTTAAGACGATTTTCTAAACCCTCTCGACACTTATATATAAAGTACTCTGCATCATTCTTATCAGCAGCTAACATATGTTTCTTTTTATCCTCTTCACTTGCATCAGGAGGAAGTGGTGGGTCATCTTGATAATCAATATCTAATCCATCCGCTTTTGCATACTCTTTTGTAAATTTAAAGTTTGGAGGTGTTGGCGTTTTTACTATGGGAACGAACTCTTCACATTTATTTACGATCTCTTGCGTATTTTCTAATGCTTCAGGAATATCTGCAAAAATTCTCGCCATCTGCTCAGGAGATTTAAGGTAAAACTCATGCACTGAGTGACGCATACGGTTTGGGTCATCGTAGAGTTTATTCATCCCTATACACATAAACGCTTCATGGTACTGTGCATCATTAGGATAAGTGTAGTGAGTGTCGTTTGTTGCAACTATCTTAATATCTAGTTCACGACCAATTCGTAAAATTTGCTCATCTATATAGAGTTGATCACCGATACCATGACGCATAAGTTCAAGATAAAAATCATCACCAAATATCTCTTTATATTCACGAGCCACTTCTATGGCACCTTCATATCCTAAAGCACCATTACGGACATTTCTCTCATTTTGGAGATTGAGATGCCAGTTTACTTCACCTTGAAGACAAGCACTTGTACAGATGATGCCCTCACTATGCTCTCGTAACTCTTTTTTATTGATACGGGGAAAGTAGTAAAATCCATTAATAAAAGCTTGTGAGGAGAGATACATAAGGTTTTGGTAGCCTACTTTATTTTTAGCATAAAGACAGATATGAAAACGCTGTTTTGTACTCTTATCATTCAGCATTTCTCCATTGTGTATATAACCTTCCATGCCGATGATAGGCTTAATACCAGCACTTCTCATCTGTTTATAAAAGTCTATAGCCCCAAACATATTACCATGATCAGTCATAGCTACAGAAGTCATGCCAAGTTCTTTGACTTGAGTGACAAGATTGGTGAGTTTATTTGCTCCATCAAGAAGAGAGTACTCTGTATGAAGATGAAGATGTGTAAAAGATGGTTTTTGACTCACAATATAATCCTAGTAAATTTTAATTACTAAGATTATAGTAAATTTTAATTAATATCCGGTTTTTATTTTGAGCATAAAGCCCCTTAAAGGTTTTTATAAGCTCTTTAAATACTTTTATTAATTGCATTGCAAAAACATAAAACTAAACACTACAAAAGTTAAAATAAATTTCTTATTATTTTAAAATAATTTATTATATTAAATATAACTTTAATTAAAAGAATTATTTCTATTCTATTATAAGCAAACCATTTTTATTGCCTTATAGTAAGTAACATTCTGAAAAAAAACTTAATAAATTTACTACACTATTGACATAAATCAAGTTTTAGAATTTTAGAAGATGATATGATTAACATCGTTAATGGACACCTTAACAAAGTTTTTATCAAGGAGATAATATGTCACTTTCAAGAAGAGAATTTCTGAAAAGTTCAGCAGCAGCATCGGCAGCAGCAGCTATTGGTATGAGTGTACCAGCAGAGCTAGAAGCTAGTGCAAATGCAGCTGAGAGTGGCTGGAGATGGGACAAGGCAGCTTGTCGTTTCTGTGGTACGGGTTGTGGTATTATGATGGCTACAAAAAATGGCAAAATCGTTGCCGTAAAAGGGGATCCTGCGGCTCCAGTAAACCGTGGTCTTAACTGTATTAAAGGTTACTTTAATGCTAAAATTATGTATGGTGCAGATAGACTGACAACTCCTCTACTTCGTGTAAATGAAAAGGGAGAGTTTGATAAAAAAGGTAAATTTTCACCGGTATCTTGGGAAAGAGCTTTTGACGAGATGGAACATAACATCCGTAAAGCACTTAAAGCTAGTGGACCAGAAGGTGTAGCAGTATTTGCATCGGGTCAGTATACTATTATGGAAGGTTATGCAGCACAAAAGATGATGAAAGGTGGATTCCGTTCAAACGCAATCGATCCTAATGCTCGTCACTGTATGGCTTCAGCAGTTGTTGGTTTTTATCAAACTTTTGGTATTGATGAACCATCTGGTTGTTATGATGATATTGAGCTTACAGATACTGTTGTATCTTGGGGATCAAACATGGCAGAGATGCACCCTATTCTCTGGTCACGTGTAACTGATAGAAAACTATCAGATCCAGATCGCGTAAAAGTTATCAATATGTCAACATATAGACATAGAACTTCAGATTTAGCAGATATTGAAATCATATTTTCTCCTAATACTGACCTTGCTATGTGGAACTATATTGCTAGAGAGATTGTTTATAATAACCCTGATGCAATTGATTGGGACTTCTTAAAGAAAAACATCATCTTTGCTGCTTCACCAGTAAATATGGGTTACGGTATGAGAAGAACAGGTGAAAAATCACTTACTCCTGCAAGACCTGATGGAAGTGCTGGTAAGTACTCAGCTAAAGAGATGGAAACTATTAAACATGAAATGGTTCATACTGTTTCAGCAAAAGAAGCACCTGCCTTAGAGCCTTATGGTTATAAAGAAGGTCAAGAAATGGTAAATAAACCAGCTGGTTTAAAACACTGGGAAATCTCTTTTGAAGAGTATAAAAAATTCCTTGCACCATATACTCTTGATTATGTAGCTAAAATTTCAAAAGGTGATCCAGATGAGTCTATTGAATCATTTAAGAAAAAGCTTCAAACTTTAGCTGATTTATATATTGAAAAAGGAAGAAAAGTTGTATCTTTCTGGACTATGGGTATGAATCAACATACACGTGGTACTTGGGTAAATACTCTTTCTTACAATGTTCACTTTATGCTAAATAAACAAGCACTTCCAGGTTCTGGTGCATTCTCACTTACTGGTCAACCATCAGCTTGTGGTACTGCTCGTGAAGTTGGTACATTCTGTCACCGTCTCCCAGCAGACATGATGGTTAAAAATCCAAAACACAGAAAAATCACAGAAAATAGATGGAAAATTCCAGAGGGAACACTAAATCCTGTTGGTAACCAACACATTATGAAAATCCACCGTGATATTGAAGATGGTCTTGTTAAATTTGCATGGGTAAATGTTTGTAATGCTTATCAAGATTCTGCTTCAGCAAAACACTGGATTAAAGCAGCTCGTGAGATGGATAACTTCATCGTAACTTCTGATGGTTATCCTGGTATTTCTGCAATGGTTTCTGACCTTGTTTTACCATCTGCGATGATTTATGAAAAATGGGGAGCTTATGGTAATGCTGAACGTCGTTCACAACACTGGAGACAGCAAGTACTTCCAGTAGGAAATGCTATGAGTGATACTTGGCAATGGACTGAACTCTCTAAACGCTTTACTGTAAAAGATTTATGGGGTCCATATACTCTTAGAAATGGTAAAAAACTTCCAGATGTTCGTAAAGCTGCACATGCTCTTGGATATACTGATGATACTACTATGTATGAGATTCTTTATGCAAATAAAGAAGCAAAATCTTATAAAATAGATTTAGACTCATTCCCACAAAAAGGGTATGATAACTCTGATTGTAATGGTGATAGTAGAAATGTAATCGGTGGTGACGGTAAAGTTGTCAAAGGTTATGGTTTTATGATTCATGAGTACCTCTGGGAAGAGTATGCATCATTTGGTCGTGGTCATGGTCACGATTTAGCTCCATTTACTACTTACCATAAAGTTCGTGGACTTAAATGGCCAGTTGTTGATGGTAAAGAGACTGCATGGAGATTTAACATCAAGTACGATCCATATGCTGCGCATTATGCGAAAAAGAATGGTAGAGGTTCAGACTTCGCATTCTATGGTAAGTTAGCAAAAGCACTTCCTCAAGGAAACCTGCTTGGTGTAACTGATCCTAAGAAAAAACCATTAACAGATAAAGCAAAAATCTTTGCTCGTCCATATATGGATCCACCAGAAATGCCAGATGCAGAGTACGATACTTGGTTAGCTACGGGTCGTGTTCTTGAACACTGGCACTCTGGAACTATGACTATGCGTGTACCTGAACTTTTCCGTGCGGTACCTGAAGCATTATGTTATATGAATCCTAAAACTGCTGAAGAGAAAGGCTTAAAACAAGGTGATCTTTGTTGGGTTGAATCTCGTCGTGGTAGAGTAAAAGCTCACGTTGAAACACGTGGTAGAAATAGACCTCCTCGTGGACTTGTGTTTGTTCCATGGTTCGATGAAAAAGTATTTATAAACAAAGTTTGTCTTGATGCAACATGTCCGCAATCAAAACAAACAGATTATAAAAAATGTGCTGTAAAAATTTACAAAGCATAAGTTAAAGTAAAAAAGGAAGGGAAAGTTCGTTTTGAGCGAAAATATACCTAACAAAAAGAAAAAATCAGCATTAACAGATAGACGAAAGTTTATTCTTAGTATGGCAAGAGGCGCAGGTATTGCGGCTATTGGTGGATTTATTTGGAGCGCATTTATTGATGAAGTTACGGCTTCAGAACTTCTGCTCCGTCCACCAGGTGCTTTAAAAGAGGATGATTTTTTAAAAACTTGTATCAAGTGTGGACTCTGTGTTGAAGCATGTCCATACGATACTTTAATGCTAGCTAAACCAGGCGACCATAAACCTCTAGGGACTCCTTACTTTACTCCTAGAGAAGTGCCTTGTTATATGTGTCCAGATATTCCTTGTGTTCCAGTATGTCCTACTGGAGCACTAGATACTTCAAGCGTAAGTACAGAAGGGGTATTAGATATAAATACAGCAGATATGGGACTAGCCGTTGTAGATGAAGAGAGTTGTATTGCCTTTTGGGGTATACAATGTGATGCTTGTTATAGAGCTTGTCCTATTTTAGGTGAAGCTATAACTATCGAGTATCAAAAAAATGAAAGAACTGGTAAACATGCATTTATGAAACCTATAGTACATGCAGATGCTTGTACTGGTTGTGGTATGTGTGAAAGAGCTTGTGTAACTGAGAAACCTGCGATTTATATACTTCCAAGAGAAGTAGCACAAGGAAAAGCGGGTAATTACTACATCAAAGGTTGGGATAAAAAAGATGAAGAGCGTCTTAAAGATGCTAAAGAGATTAAAACGACAACCGAGATTAGTAAGCAGAGTCCAACTGATAAGTTAAATGGTAATCTACTAGAGGATCTTTACGAATGAAAACTCTGTGGAATAATTACCGTTATCTCTTTTTCAGGAGGTTTACACAGATAGGATTGTTACTATTATATTTTGGTGCAAATGCTTGGGGTTGGACGATTCTTCAAGGTAATTTAAGTTCATCACTTATAATGAATACAATTCCAATGAGTGATCCATATGCAGCATTACAGATGCTTGCAGCTGGTGCAATTATGGCTACAAATTTACTCGTAGGGGTAGCTGTTGCTACAGCATTTTACTTTTTTATAGGTGGCCGTGCTTTTTGTTCTTGGGTCTGCCCTATAAATATGGTAACGGATGCAGCAAATTACTTGCGAGAAGTTATTGGTATAAATAAAGTAACAGGCATTAAACAGCCTGCTTCAAGAAATATACGATACTGGGTACTACTACTTAGTCTCATTATCTCTGCTATTATGGGTGTGACGGCTTTTGAATTTATAAGTCCGATATCTATGGTTCATAGAGGTATAGTGTTTGGTATAGGGTTTGGTTGGGCAGCAGTGCTCATCATTTTTCTTTTTGACCTATTTGTTTTAAAAAATGGGTGGTGTGGACATATCTGTCCACTAGGTGGATTTTATTCCATCTTAGGTAAATTTAGTTTGATTCGAGTGAAACATCTTGAAGAGAACTGTACTTTATGTATGAAATGTAAAGTAGTTTGTCCAGAAAATCAGGTTTTACATATGATAGGTAAAGAGTCTTTACCTGTCCTATCTGGTGAATGTACAAACTGTGCAAGATGTATAGAAGTGTGCGACGATGATGCTCTTAACTTTTCAATAAGAAGCATGGCACAGAACAAAAAAATGGGAGAGTAATATGAAAGTAATTAATAAAATAACTGTTGGTTTAGCTGTTGCAACACTACTTCTAGTTGGATGTGGTAGTGATAATGCAACACCAACTAAACAAGAAGTGGTAAAACCGACTATTTCTGAAGATTCACTTGGTTTAAGAAAAGCAACTCTTTATACTGAAAATCTAAAACCACACGGAACAAAATATTCAGATTCTTATGCGGGAAGTGGACACAAAATTGAACGTGCATTTCAAGATGCACCACCAATGATTCCTCATGATGTTACGGGTCTTATTCCAATTAAGATCGGTGACAACCAATGTCTAGGATGTCACATGCCAGAGATGGCTTCGGCTATGGGTGCAACACCTATTCCACCTTCTCACTTTACTGACTTTAGACCAGTAACAACAATTGCTGCTGATGGTGAGATTGAGAAAAATGGGCATGTTATTAAAAACACTTCAAGTGAAGAGTTAAAGAATGTTTCTATCAAACCAACTAAAGGTGGAAAACTTTATGGTGGACGTTACAACTGTACACAATGTCATGCACCGCAAGATACAGGTGCTTTAGCAGTACCAAATAATTTTGAACCAGATTATACTGATCCAGATGGTGCAAGTAAATCTACATGGGGTGGTACAAAACTCATGGAAGGTATCAATACTTACGAGAGTAGTAAGTAATATGGAAAGAAGAGAGCTTTTTAGCTTTCTCTCTTCCTCTGTAAAAGAGGGATTACAAGAGAAAAAAGTAGAAGAGGTAGTTCTAAGACCGCCCTACTTTAGTGATGTAAATGCTTTTGACATTGAGTGTCAAAACTGTGATGGTTTATGTGCCACTTCATGTCAAGAGCAAATTATTATAATAGGTGAGGATAAAACGCCACGACTTGATTTTTCAAAGAGTGGTTGTACTTACTGTGATGATTGTGCTGTTGCGTGTCTACCAAATGTGTTACAAATTGAAGATAAAAAGCTTATAAAAGCAACTGTTGAGATTAGTCAAACAAGTTGTATGAGCTGGGATGGGGTTATGTGTTTTTCTTGTAAAGATCCTTGTTTAGAAGATGCCATAGAGTTTAAGGCTATGTTTATGCCAACAATAGATCAAGAGAAGTGTACATCATGCGGTTTTTGTATCAGTAGATGTCCATCTTATGCAATAGGAGTAAGAGAATGAAAACTATTATTTTATCTTTATTATTTTCTATAACTCTTGTTGCATCAACTATAACACAACCTGTAGCCCAGTTTGAAGTAAATGGTGCAGTAACAGATATCGTTTATAAAGATCATAAACTCTATTGTGCTACTGATGCAAGTTGTGTCAATGTTATGGATATAGAAACACAAAAAATTCTTCAAACTATAAAAGTAGCTCAAATTACAGATTTTATGGGTGATATCATTGATGCAAAAATCTACTCTGTCGATGTTTTAAATGAGCAAGTTCTTCTTCTATCTCAAGCAGAACATGGATATAGAAAAATAGATATTTTTCAAGCTAATAAGCTCTCCACAGTATTACCAACATCAAAAAAACTCTATGTTGCGAAAGCAAAGTTTTTAAATGAAACAACACTGCTTTTAGCACTTTTAAGTAACGATATTATCTCTTACAATATTAAAACACAAAAATATAACTGGATAGTACAAGCTTCTCAGTCAAAATTTTCAAATTTTGTACTTAGTGAAGATAAGAGTGAAGTTGTAGTTGCCGATGAGAGTGGGAATTTACATATATATGATACAAGAGATGGAACTCTTTTAAAAACTCTATCTGGACAAAATTTAGATAATGTTTTTCAAGTGGATTATAAAAATAACATTATTGCTACAGCAGGACAAGATAGAAGAGTAGTTGTTTATGATCTAACATCAGATTCAGCATACTATAAAATCTCAAAATTTTTAATCTATAGTGTAGGTATCTCTCCAAATGGAAAGATTATTGCTTACTCTAGTGATGAGAATAATAATGTGACTCTTTTTAATACAAATACAAAAGCGACTATTGGAGTTTACGGTGGAAATAAAATGATACCTGTAAAAATACTCTTTATAAATGACAATCAATTCTTCGTAGCTACTGATGATAGAGTCATCAATAGTTACACAGTGAGGTAAGTACAATGATAGAATATAATGAGAGTGAGTTTCTTATAGAAACAGAAGTTCCAGAGAGTGAATTAATTATCTCAAGAACAGACTTAAATGGTCTCATTACTTATGCAAATGAGACTTTTTGTCATATCAGTGGTTATGAAGAGGAGGAGCTACTAGGTAAACCACATAACATTGTAAGACATCCTGATATGCCCTCTTTAGTGTTCGCTGAATTATGGAAAACCCTTGAAGAAAAAAAACAGTGGAGAGGAGTCGTAAAAAACCTGAGAAAAGATAAAGGTTTTTACTGGATTAAGGCAATTGTCTCTGGAGTGTATAAAAATGGTAAGCTTATTGAGTATAAATCACTCAGAACACCCGTAAATTACGAAACAAAATTAAAATATCAAAGACTCTATGATACAATGCGTAGTGAGTCAAATGAAAATATAAGAAAAATAATTTATCAATAATGAAGGAAAAACTATGAATATATCAAGCATCGTTGTACAGACACTTCCAAAATACATAGAACAAGTTGTTCAGGATTTAAAAGATTGTGAAGTTTGTGATTATCATATGCATGATGAGAAAGGTCGTATTATTATTACCATAGAGGGTAATGGAGTAAGTGAAGAGTTAGAAAAACTGAGAGTGGTTGAGGCTATAGCTCATGTGATTGCTGCTGATATGCAGATGGCATATAGTGAAGATGAACTTGATGAGCATATAGAAGTTATAAATAACCGTGATGCAGTTCCTAAAATCTTAAATGAAGCAGATGTAGATGTTGATCGTGTCATCTATAATGGTGATATGAAGAAAAGAGAAGATATGGTTGCTTTTGCTAAAGAGTTT
>Ga0256843_1001207_pt1 | contig 20815 bp, 22 predicted proteins | sample AlvinellametaG_FD_191572 | JGI IMG/M metagenome (GOLD analysis project Ga0256843, IMG submission 191572) | Pompeii worm associated microbial communities from hydrothermal vent at the East Pacific Rise, Pacific Ocean - Alvinella | ecosystem: Host-associated > Annelida > Integument > Unclassified ... | reverse complement strand
CCACGCCATTACCAAAATGAGCCATCTGCACTTCACCGCCACCGAGGAGTACCGGCAGCGGGTCATCCGCATGGGCGAAGCCCCCGAGAGGGTCTTCAACGTGGGCGAAGCGGGGCTCGACAACCTCAAAAACCTGGAGCTGCTCTCCAAAGAGGCCTTCGAAGAGAGCATCGGCTTCAGGCTGGGGGAGAAAAACATTCTCGTCACCTACCACCCCGTCACCCAGGAGAGCGACAGTACCGAACAGTTTCGCAATCTCCTCGACGCCCTCTCCCTTCGCCCCGACATCCGCGTCATCTTCACCAAGGCCAACGCCGACGCGGGCGGGCGGATCATCAACCGCATGATCGACGAGTACGCCGAGGGGCGGGACAACTGCGTCGTCTTCACCTCCCTGGGGCAGCTGCGCTACCTCTCGGCGCTGCAGTACGTCGACGCCGTCGTGGGCAACAGCTCCAGCGGCATCGTCGAGGCGCCCTCTTTCCACATCGGCACCATCAACATCGGCAACCGCCAGGAGGGCAGGACCCAGGCCGAGAGCACGATCAACGTGCCGCCCGAGAAAGAGGCGATTCTCCGGGCGTTCGACACCCTCTACAGCGACGCCTTCCAAAAAAGGCTCGCCGCCGTCGCCAACCCCTACCACCAGGAAAATGTCAGCGCCCGGATCAAGGAGATCCTAAAAACCCATGACCTCACCGACATCACCAAAAAACGCTTCTACGACGTGGAGTGCCCCTCATGAGACACATCGGCGGCGAACTGCCCCTGCCTGAGAGCGAAAACCGGGCCTTTTTCCTCCACAGCGGCCGGGCGGGCATCCGCACCTTCTGCCGCAACTTCCCGGACAAAAAGATCCTGCTGCCCGATTTTCTCTGCTACATCATCGTCGACCTGCTCGAGGAAGAAGGCGCCGCCTACGACTTCTACCACGTCGACGAGAACCTGGTCATCGACCTGGACTCCGTCCGCGCCAAACGCTTCGACGCGCTCTTCGTCATCGACTACTACGGCAAACGCCACCGCAACCTGGCCCAACTCGACCTGGAGGACTTCATCCTTTTTCAAGACAGCGTCTTCGACCTGCATCTGCACAACTACCTGAACGCCCCAAAGTGGTTCGGCTTCAACAGCCTGCGCAAGGTCACCCACCTGGCCGACGGCGCCTATGTCAAGACCAACCTCCCCGTCGAAGAGCTCTGCCTTCCCCGCCCCGGTGACTTCAGCGACCTCAAGTACGCAGCCAAGGCACTCAAACACCGGTATTTCGATGAGGGGACGGGCAGTGAAGAGGCGTACCTCGAAGCGCTGGCGGCGGGCGAAAAGGCGCTCGATGCCGAACCCGACATCTGCCGGATGTCCCCCCGCAGCACCTACGAAATGCTCGAACTGATGCGAAATTACGAGACGGAACTGCGGCGGCGGCGGGAAAATTTCGCGCTGTTGGAGAGATATCTGGGCGCCTACCGCATTCCCTACGAACCCGAGTTCCCCTCCTTTTTCGTGCTGCGCGTCCCTCAAAAACGCGACGCCCTGCGCCGCTTTCTTTTCGGCAAAAAGGTCTTCCTGCCCGTCCACTGGCCCCACTTCGGGGTGGACAACCCTCTTTTCGACCAGGTGATTTCCATCCCCGTCTTCGCCCACTACACCCCCGAAGAGATGGAGCATGTCGCCCAAAGCGTGCTGGAATTTTTCGGGAAAGAGGGACAGGGTGGCTGAGACCGTGTGCTTTTTCGCCGTCATCCCGGCCAGAGGCGGCAGCAAACGGATCCCCGGCAAAAACCTGGCGGACCTGGGGGGCAAACCCCTCATCGCATGGAGCATCGAAGCGGCCCAAAAGAGTCGCCGCGTCGAGCGAATCATCGTCTCCACCGACGACGAAAAGATCGCCGAAACGGCCAGGCGTTACGGCGCCGAGGTGCCGTTCCTGCGTCCCGAAGCGCTGGCGGGCGACACGACGCCCACCGTCGACGTGCTGATCCACCTGCTCGAGACGTTAAAAAAGAGCGGGGAAGACTACGACTACCTGGTGCTGCTGCAGCCCACCTCCCCCCTGCGCACCGCCCGGCACGTCGACGAGGCGATCGCCCTGGCCCTTGAGAAGGAAGCCGACGCCGTCATCTCCGTCTGCGAGGCCGAACATCCGCCCATGTGGTGCAACCCCCTTCCCGCCGACGGCAGCATGGAGGGGTTCATCCCCGAAGAGCTTCAGACCGTCCGTTCCCAGGATCTGCCCACCTGCTACCGCATCAACGGCGCCATTTACGTCTGCCGCACCGACATCGTGCTCACGCAGCGTACTCTTTTTCCGAAAAACAACGTCTTCGCCTACATCATGGACCGGGAAAGCTCCATCGACATCGACGAGCCCATCGACCTGACCCTCGCGCGCTGCCTGATCTCACGACAATAAAGCGAAATATCATGGATAATTCAGTATCATATAATAAAAGTTATTGCGAAATAGGATTTGTTATATGTTGGCGAAAAAAGTTGGCAGCAGTGTCGAGCTCTCGGAAGAGTCCAAACGTATCCATTACCTGGATGCGATGCGGAGCATTATGATGATGCTCGGTGTCGTTTACCACTCCGCCCCCGTTTTCAGTCCCGTGAAGGGGGCCTGGTTTATCCAAAGCGACGACACCACCGTTCTGGCTCCGGCCGTCATGGGTTTTATCCATATTTTTCGGATGCCCGTCTTTTTCATGATCTCCGGGTACTTCGCCGTTTTCAGCATCCAGCGCTACGGGAACGATCTTTTCATCAAAAAGAGGCTGCAACGCATCCTCGTCCCCCTGATCGTGACGGCTTTTACTATCAATCTCGCCGTCTCTTTGATCCTGTTCGGCCACGACAAAGGTGTTGAGTACTTTTTGCACAAAGGAGGCTGGATCGACCACCTGTGGTTCCTGATCGCGTTGGTGTTCTATTTTCTGCTTGTCTACCTGGCTGTCCTCGTTTTAAAACGCCGGTGGCTGCATCGCGTGTGGGAGCAGATCGACCGTCTTGTAGAGCGCGTCGGCCTTACACCCATGCTGTTGATACTTCCTGTTTATACGATGCTCTTTTATCTCTTCGCCAGGTTTTTTGGATTTCGGGCGCTGGGTTACAATTTCGCCGTCGTCTTCGAATACATGCCCTACTTTCTTTTCGGTCTACTGCTTTTTACCCACCCGATGTTTCTCCGTAAAATCGGCGAATACCCGCTCAAAAAGAGCCTGCCGCTCTTTTTCATCGCCCTGGGCGCGTTCGAGCTGATCAAAACCTACTACTGCCATCCCTTGTGCCTTATCCCCATGCTCTACTTTCAGCTGCTTACGACCTGGGTCGGAAGCTTCATCTGTTTCACGCTCTTTATGAAGCTGATGAACCGCCCCTCGAAAATCATGTTCAGACTGGCGGACGCCTCCTATACCGTCTACCTCTTCCATCCGCTTTTCGTGGTCCTTTTCGCGACGGTGCTGGTAGAGTGGGAGATGGGCGGGGCCTCAGGGATGTTTACACTCATGCTGCTTGTCGCTCTGGCCAGCTACCTGGTCCATCCTCTGCTGATCGAACGTATCCCACTGCTGAGATTCCTGTACAATGGAAAATAACCGCGTGACTCTCTGCCCGGCCGACGAAACTTTCTTCGAGCCCTTCTACCGCATGCGCTGCGAGCCCCAGAATATCTACTGGACCGGCCACGACGCGCCTCCCGAAAAAGAGTCGCTGCGGACCTGGTTTACGGAGCAGCTCGCAAAGAAAACCCGCCTCTTTTTCGCCATCTGCATCGACGACCGGCCTGTCGGATACCTCTATATCGACCTCGACTCCGATCCGCTGACAAGCCGTACCGCCGAGATCAGTTACGGCGTGAGCTCCCGATTCGCCGGCCGGGGGATCGCGACAAAAGCCCTGAAAGAGGCGCTGGCTCTTATCCGCGCCGACCTTCCGGTCAAAGAAGCCACCCTTCAGATCGCGGAGCCCAATCTCGCCTCGGCCCGTGTCGCCATGAAAGCGGGATTTGTCCGGGGTGAACGTACCCGCGAAGTCCCCTATGCGGCCGCCGGCAAATCATTCTGGCTGCGCCGCTATCGCACTCCTCTGCCCTCGGAATCGCCATGAATCGGGCAGGGCTTCTTCAGTCGTCGCGCTCCTTGCTGCGCTCTCTCGGTTTCGCTCTATCCAACCAGATCAGACGAAGCCGCTACGACATCGTTTTCTATTACCCATCCCACTTCAACCGTTCCGAAAACAGAGACAACCCCTATTTCCTGCCTCTTTACGAAGCCTGCGACAAAGCGGGCCTGCGCTATCTCATTCTGGAAGAGCCCGACTCTTTTTTCGATGCCAGGCGAAATCCGCAAGCCACGCCGGCGGACACCCTTTTGCTGTTGAGTATCCTGCTTCGCAAAGCGATGCCTTTGAAATTTTTCGGCCCCTGGCGCAAACGGGAGTGGCGAATCGGGAAAATCCTCAAAATTCTGGCCCTGCGCCGTCTCACTTTTTCGACTTTCATCACAATGTCCCAAAGCTTCGTCGAACATGTACGGGGCATGGGAGAGGATATTGCCATTTTCGACCTGCAACACGGCATCTTCCACGCCAACCATGAAACGATGTTCGATGCCCGGGGCGCCATCGCCCGCCATGTCATCGAAAACCGGCTCAATTTTCTGCTGTACGGCCGGGGTTTCAAAACCCTTCTCGTCGACAATGACCCCTCCGGCTATTACCGCACCCACGCTTTCGTCGTGGGCAATCCTCTCAAAAGAAAAGACGCCGCTTTTCCGCAACGCGAGAACAGAAAAAGGATCCTCGTTTCGCTTCAGTTTATGGATTTTGCGGAGGATTGCCCGGAGTGCAACGACGTCATGGCGGAAAAGCTTGAGGAGTTTTTGAAGCACCTGAATCCCATCGTACAATCCCACGGTTTCACCGTTACCCTCAAACATCATCCCCGTTTCAACCACTCCGTATCCCTGCAGCGGCTGATTCCCGCCCGGTCGCCGATAGAGATCGAAACGCAAAAGCCTGTCTCCACTCTGCTGCAGGAGGCGCTGATCCATGTCACGTTCAGCTCCTCGACGCTGCTTGAAGCGTCGGACGCGGGTGTGCCGACCCTGCTTCTGCAAAACCCCACCCGGGTCCTCTCTCCGGATTTTTTCGTCGACGAGCTTCACTATCCCCTGGCTCCGATGTCGCCGGCCAAAGCGGCCGCCTGTATCAAACAGTATATAGAAGATCCCGAGCTGTACCGGCGGGACCGTGAAATCGTAGTAAAATGGCAAAACGACTATTTCCGGCCTTTTGACGAAAAAAAGTTTCTCGAGGCTTTGAGAAAAACCGCAAAGGATCGCTATTGAATCGTCCTCACGGCATCATGTTTCACCACTTTCACAACCATCTGCACTACGCCGGTCAGGGCTCCATCGACGCGGAAGCTTTCCGTTCGATCGTCCGACACTACAAAAAACGTCTACTCCCGGCGGAAACATGGTATGAAAAAGCCACGTCCGGCGCGCTGGAGCCCCTTGACATGTGCATCACTTTCGACGACGCCCTGATGTGCCAATACGATGTCGCCGGCCCGATACTCGATGAAGCGGGTCTCACCGCCTTTTGGTTCATCAACACTTCCGTCGTGGAGGGCGCACCGGAAAAGCTGGAGATCTATCGGAAATTCCGACACCTTTTTTTCGAAACCGTCGAAGAGTTTTACGACCGTTTTTTCAAACTCGCCTCCGAATCGAGGTGGGGGGAGGCCATAGAAAAAGGCTTGCGAAACTACTCCCACGCCCATTACGCCAAGTACCCTTTCTATACGCCGGGCGATACAAAATTCCGCTATATCCGAAACTACATTCTCGACAAAAATGGCTACGAAGAGCTCATGGACGAAATGATGGCGGACCTCGGAGCCGACGCCGACGAACTGGGCCGGAACCTCTGGATGGGTGTCGACGAGATTCGGGATCTGCATCGCAGGGGACACGTGATCGGCCTGCACTCGCATACCCACCCCGTCGATATCGCAGGAATGCCGGAAGCGGCCCAGCGTGAAGAGTATGAGACAAACCACCGGAAACTGACCGAATGGCTGGGGGAAGCCCCTACTACCGTCGCACACCCGGCCGATTCCTACAATCAGACCACGCTTTCGATTTTGAAGGAGCTGGGTATCGCCATGGGATTTGAAGCGACGATGCGCCCCAAAACATCCTCTCCGCTGACCTTGCCGCGGGAAGACCATGCCACAGTCCTCAAAAGCCTGAAAAACGGGGGGTGTGGATGAAAAACCTGTTCAAAAAGATAAAAAACCGCCTCTTTCCCCCAAAAATCGAACTGGTTTTTTTTGTTTTTGAAGGGCCGGCCCTTCCCCTTTCCGCTCCGCTGCAGATCGTCATGATCGACTCTTTGCGGAAGTTCTCTGCTGACACCCGAATCCCGGATCTCCTGAAAAACGATTCCTCCGAAAAACGTCTTCGCGACAACGACCGGTTCGTTTACCTGACTGACGGAGAGGAGGCTCTGAGCTGGGGATGGGTATTCGGCGGTACAGCCTTTTATCTTTTTGAGATCGACCGGACGAGCTGTCACAAAGACAACATTTTCGTTTACGATTTTTTCACCCCGGAAAAACATCGCAACCGCGGATACTACGCCACCCTGCTTTCAAACATACCCTCCCTGCTCGAGAACCCGAAAGTGACGGTCGGAGCGGCGATACACAACCAAGCCTCCATCCGAGGAATCAAAAAAGCGGGCTACATCCCTTTTGAGATGGAGTTTTGCGAAAAGAACTCTTCTGCTTTTTAAGCATAATTTTCATACAATTCAACAAAAACTGAGAGAAGCGCGATGAACCTGGAAGATTTCACCATTGACGGCGACACCCCTTTGCTGCATGCCCTTGAAAAAATCGATAGAAATGAGCACGGTTTTTTGTTCTGTGTCGACGACCGGAAGAAACTTCAGGGCGTCCTGACCGACGGCGACATCCGAAGAGGTCTGATCGACGGGGCCACGCTGGAGAGCAAAACTTCCGATGTGATGGTCAAAAACTTCACGTACCTGACACCGCAAAGCGATTTTGAGGAAGTGGCGGAAAAATTCAAATCCCAAAAAATCAAATTTCTTCCCATTACCGAAAACGGAAAACTTGTCAACTTTTTGACAAAAGAGCAGTTTCACCTCCTCCTGCTGGAAGATCTGAGATTCGATCTGTTACAGGATTTTGACCATTTAAATGAAAAGACGCTCGAACACGAAGTGTACAACCGCCCCTGGGGCTTTTATAAAAGCACCATTTATACCGACTACGCCCAGGCCAAAATCATCACGGTTTTCCCGGAAGGGGAATTGAGCTTTCAGGAACACAAAAAACGGGAAGAGCACTGGGTTATCGTCAAAGGCCACGGCAAAGTACGTCTGGATGACTCCATACTGGACGTCTATCCCGGAAAATATATCTTCATCCCCAAAGGGTGCAAACACCAGATCATCAACACATCCGAAAAAGACAACCTCATTTTCACGGAAGTCCAACTGGGCGAGTACTTCGGAGAAGATGATATAATTCGCTACAGTGACAAATACAACAGGAGTTAATAGAATGGGCGCATTTCAATACGATTATCGACCACCGAAAGTGATCGCCGAAATCGGCTGTAACCACATGGGGCAGTTCGAGATTGCCAAGGAACTGATCGACCTGGCAAAACAGGCGGGAGCGGGATATGTCAAGTTTCAAAAACGCAACAACAAGGAGCTTCTGACACCGGAGCAATACAACGCGCCTCATCCGGTGCCCGAAAACTCCTACGGCAAGACGTACGGAGAACATCGCGAGTTCCTGGAGTTCAGCAAAGAGCAGCACGCCGCTCTCAAAGAGTATTGCGACAGTGTCGGTATCGTCTACAGCACATCGGTCTGGGACACCACGTCGGCCAAAGAGATGATCGAGTTCGAACCCGAATTTCTGAAAGTCCCCTCCGCCTGCAACAACAACTTCGAAATGCTCAAAGTCCTGCGCGACGACTTCAAAGGACAGGTACAGCTCTCCATCGGCATGACCACCCGCGAGGAGGTCGAGGAGATCGTCCGTTTCTTCGAAGAGACCGACCAGGCCAAATCGCGCCTGCTGATCTACTCCTGCACTTCCGGCTATCCGGTCCCCGCCAAAGACGTGGCCCTGCTCGAAATCAACTGGCTCTACGAAAACTACGGTGACCGGGTCAGCGAAATCGGTTTTTCGGGCCATCACCTGGGCATTGCTCTCGATGTGGCGGCCTATACCCTGGGGGCCCGATGGATCGAACGCCACTTCACCAAAGACCGCACCTGGAAAGGCACCGACCACGCCGCTTCCCTGGAGCCCGGCGGTCTTCAAAAACTCGTACGTGACCTCAACGCCGCGTACGAAGCCCTGCACTACAAAGACGAAGAGATCCTTCCCATCGAAGAGGTCCAACGCGAAAAGCTCAAATACCGCGGTCCCGCCTGCAGCGCATGAATCTGGCCTTCATCCCCGTACGTTGCGGAAGCAAGTCGATCCCGCTTAAAAACATCAAAAAATTTTGCGGGCGGCCTCTCGTTTTCTGGAACGTCGAAGCGCTCCAGAATGCCAAAAACATCGACAAAATCGTCGTTGCCACGGACTGTGACAAAATCAAGGAGACGGTACGCGGTTTCGGATTCGACAAAGTCGAAATCTACGACCGCGAGAGCGGCAACGCCAACGATACCTCCAGCACCGAATCGGTCATGCTTGAATACCTGAACAAAAGACCGATGGCCGATGACGACCTTTTCTTTCTGGTCCAGGCCACCTCGCCCATGACGTTAACCGAAGATTTCGAAAATGCCGAAAAAAAGCTCAAAAGCGAAAAAGCGGACAGTCTGCTCACATGCGTTCGAACCAAGCGTTTTTTCTGGAACGAGGACGGCACGCCGGTCAATTACGACTACCGTCATCGTCCCAGGCGGCAGGACTTTGACGGCATGCTGATGGAAAACGGCGCTTTTTACATCAATACGGTTGGCAACATCCTCAGGGACCGGAACCGCCTGAGCGGCAAAATCGCCGTCTACGAAATGCCGGAATATACCGCCGTCGAAATCGATGAGGAAGACGACTGGCACCAGGCCGAAAGACTTATGTACAAATACGTCCTTTCCAAACGTCCCAAAAAGAGTATCAAGCTCTTCCTCAGCGATGTAGACGGCGTGTTGACCGATGCCGGGATGTATTACTCCGAAAACGGTGACGAACTCAAAAAGTTCAATACCCACGACGGCAAAGCTTTTGAACTTTTGCGGAACGCGGGGATCAAAACGGGCCTCATCACCAGCGAAAACACGAAAATCGTCGAACGCCGCGCCAAAAAGCTCAAAATCGACCACCTGTACCAGGGCAAAGAACACGGCGGCAAACTCGAAGCGGCCAAAAAGATCTGCGAGGTCGAAGGCGTGACGCTGGAAGAGACAGCCTACATCGGCGACGACATCAACTGCAAAGAGCTTCTGGAAAGTGTCGGTTTCGCCGCCTGCCCCGCCGATGCCGTGGACGATATCAAGAGGATTCCCAATATCATCGTTCTCACGCAAAAAGGCGGTAACGGGGCGGTTAGAGAGTTTGTCGAGATCCTTCAGCAACACTGACCCCGAATAAACCTTAGGAGTTCATCTATCAATACCAACCTTATCGCCCACCTGGATGAATTGAAGCTGACCCTTCAAACCCATAATATTCCTACAAGAGATATATGTTTGGTAGGAAGTTCCGCAATGGCTTACTACGGTATTCGTGAAAACCGGGATATCGATTTCGTCATCTCATCGGGTTGGCGCAAACGTTACTTTGACACAGATCAAAGCATTCAGCTGTCTTCCAATGTTGAAATCGTAAAAGCCCACTGGATGCCCATTGCGGAGATCGACGACGATTCCTTGCTGAGGAAAAGCGAGTATTGGATAGAAGACAATGGCCTGAAAATCATCAGACTCGAACTTCTCATGCTGAAAAAAGAGAGCCTGGGCCGGCCGAAGGATATCGAAGACATAGAAGTCATTCACCAGTTTATTGAAAACAGCGGATACGCGTTCAATACCGATCTGTACTCAAATCTCAAACGACGATACGTCGCCATGACACCCGGTTTGAAAGAGAAAATCAAAAGCCGCTTACGCCCATTCGTAAGGCGATGGCACAGGTGGCGTGAAAAGCGACAATGGGTCCAGTGTGTCGACAACGATCTGCTGATTATGCAACATACGGACAAACTCCTCTCCTATCAATATAAAAACGGAGAGTTCAACCGTTACGATATTGTCGTACGCTATATGGCGGCTGAAGAGTGTTTGCAAAAAAACGGCTGCGGATTCGACCTTTACAAAAAAATGCAGGAGCAAAGAGGCTTTGTCGTCGTTGAAGAGGCCGTAGAGCGTTATACAAAACTTATCAAAAGCATTGAGAAATACGGATTCGATCCCAACAGTCAATTGCCGGTCGACTCCAGACAAAATCTTGTCGATGGTGCCCACAGGCTTGCACTCGCTCTCTATTTCAAACAGCCGTTACTGCCGCTGAAGCCGAGGAAGGCACCGTTTGAAACCGATTACAGTCTGACATGGTTCGAACAGCACGGCTTTGACCCTGGTGAACTTGATCTTATTCAAAGCAAAAAAGAAGAGATCTTCCGGGAATGGGGACTCTATTTCCAGATCATCCTCTGGCCGCCGGCTCATCAAGTTTTCGATGAAATCGAGAACGACATAAGAAAAAAATACAAAGTTCTAAAAAGCTATACCAAAGATATCGGCAAAGATCCGGAGAAAACTGTTTTTGACATTTATGCCTCCGACGACATCGCCGCATGGAAGATCAGGAAAAAACTGACCGGCTTCAAAAACCATCCGACACTGATTCGTGTCATCGAGATCGAGATTCCTTCCCCCCGATTTCGCAGGAAAGCTCTCAACAATCACGACATATGCATTGATGTGGAAGAAATCAAAAGCGAATATCGCCAAAAGTACAAATCGCGGATCGACGACTATTTTTACGACATCATCATGCACATCGGCGACAACTTTCACCATACCCGGGAAATCGCCAAAGTACTGAACGAATTGCCCTATGTTTGAGTATTATCTTGGAAATGCCCGTAAGGCAATGGACTCTTTCAGGTTTTTTACAGGCAATCTTTTCGTTAAAAGAGACTATGATATTCTTTTTTATTATCCGGCTCACTTCAACCGCGCGGAGGGGAAAAATCCTTTTTTCGAGCCTTTATATAAAATATGCGACAAGAATGGTATTTCCTATCTGATTATCGAAGAACCCTATTATGACAAAAAAACAGAACGGAACGACAAAACCGTTCCGTTCGATTTCCCCCTCATTGTGCTGATGCTCTTTAGAAAGATCATTCCGATAAAGAAATTTGAGCACCGCTACGCTCAAGACAGATTCATCGCCCGGATATTGAAACCTCTGTTATTCAAAAAGCTTACGTTTCGAAACGCCATCGTCTTGTCCAACAGTATGATTTCCCTTCTAAGGGGTATCAATGAGAAGGCCGATATCTATGATTACCAGCATGGTGTGATCTTTCTCGGTCACAAAGGTTATTTTACAGACAGGATGGAAGCCGCCAGGGACATACGACTCAACCGGGTCAATTTGCTGCTTTATGGCCAAGGTTTCCAAAAGATGCTGCATGAACACGACGCCAGCGGCTATTACAAAAACCACACTTTTGTTTTGGGTTTCGACGTACAAAAAAACCGCCCGCCCATCCAGGCAAAAGACAAAATCCTTTTTACGCTGCAGTTTACCGGCACAGATGAGTTTGGAGACCATCAGGACGACTGGTTGAAGATCATCGAAGAGTTCTTTGATAAATATACCCGTTTTTTTCAAGAACACGGCATAACTGTCTTGCTGAAGAAACACCCACGACACAACGATGCGGTAGATATTTCCAGTCTGTATCGATACCCATTTACAACCGATGCGCAAGTGCCTCTCGAATCCCTTTTCAAAGAGTGCTTCCTTCACCTGACTTTCTACTCGTCCTCTTTGTTCGATGCGTCGGCCAAAGCCATTCCGACCATTCTTTGGCAGCACCAATACTCATTGGCACATACTTTTGTCGAAAGTTTTCATTACCCCCTGGGAGTCTTCGACACCCTCTCCATAGCCGGCAAAATAGAAGAATACCTCACAAACGAAAGCTGTTATGAAATGGACAGAAATAAAGTTGCCACGTGGTATGATACGCTCTATCAACCATTGGATGAAAAGTTTTTTGTTGAAAAATTTTCATCACGTCACATGCAAAGCTGAACACCATGAACGTTTTTGTCATTGATACATTGGAAGAGTTTGACCATATAAAAGATGCGTGGAATGCCCTTTACGGGAATGCCGTCTACACCACCATGTTCCAGCATTTCGAGTGCAACCGGACATGGTGGCAGATACATGGTGCAAGAAACAACAGAAAACTCTATATTATCGGATACGGATCCAAAAAAGATATACGACTCCTCTTTCCCACATACCTTGATAAAAGGGGGATACTGAAATTTATGCAGCAAGGCTGTGTAGATTTTCTCGACGCACTCTACCAAAACGACTACACAGAACTTTATCAAACCTTCGGAAAAATCAAAAAGCATATTGACAATGACAGGAACATACGCGGCGTTTCGTTAATGAACCTTAGAAAAGGAAGCTGGCTGATCGACTACCTGCCGGCTGTCTATAAGCAAACGCCGACTTTTCTGCTTCAAAAAGATCTTTACAGTTACGTAAGATACGAATCCTATGATGAGAAAAGATACCTCAAAACTCTCAAATCGAAGCATTACATTAAATTGAAAAAAGTTGACAGCCGGATTCCCTCTCGGTTTTTCGTTTATGAAATAAAAAACAAACCGTTCCCGGAACAGGAAATATTACGCCTTTTAAATATGATGCAAAAACATGGTATTCGCAAAATAAAAGATTATCATGACATATTGAAATTTATCGAAAAACTTTATGAGAAAGGGCTGGTTTTCTTTATCGGCCACGAGTTGGATGACGAAATTCTAAGCATGACCTGTCTTTTGTACCTCAAAAAAGACGAACTGATGGGCTGGGTGGATTTTTATAATCCGGATATCAAAACCGTCAATTTGAAAAACTATCTTCATATTTTGAAATTTTGCAGAGAACACAGTTTGCACTTCAATCTCGGAACGGGTTTGTATGAGTACAAATTAAAAAACTTTTTTCCGAGATTCGGGACATTGCATTCATTCTTTTACCATAAAAACAGGGCCATGTTCTTTTACTACTATTTTAGAAAAGTCGTCGCTGCAACGTTGGGAAGATAAATGAAGCATAAACTTTTAACGATCCTCTATTTTCTTGGTTTTTGGCTTGGAATCACTCGTTTGTTTTACTATTTCAACAGAAACAACCAAAGGATCCTCACCTATCACAATATCATCGAAGACACCGTTTTTGACGAAACCTCACCCTGCATGGGCGTATCGCATGCAGCATCCGTTTTCGCCTACCAGATGAAAAGTGTCAAAAAGTACCTCAAGCCATCATTGACGATCGGCGAACCGGCGAGTTTCGTCGTCACATTCGATGACGGGTATGCCAATAATTTCCATCATGCCTACGATATTCTCGAACATGAAAACATCAAAGGGATTTTTTTCGTACCGCTCGATATCATCGATTCACGGGAACCTCTTTGGATAGACAAGATTTTGATGTGGGCAAGTTACGTACCTGCAGGGAAATATACGCTGTTTGAAAGCGAAATCTCAATAACAGACAACAGGTCACGTCATCTCCTCTTTGAGCGATTATGGAATATTGTTCTGGAAAACTACTCCCAGAAAGAGGCTGTCATTGAATCATTGGAAAACTCTTATCCTTTCAATAAGATCCCATTGCCCGATACATTGAAAAAAACAAGATTTTATGGTTTAAGCAGCGATAATCTCGAAGTCATGAAAAACTCCGGTCACCTGATCGCTGCACATGCCGTCCACCACGATATTCTATCTCTGCTTGACAAAGAGTCCCTCTCCAAAGACATCGCATCAACCGAAAAGCAGCTGAATGATACCTTCAACACAAAAATCTACGCATACCCATTTGGCGGAAGAGGGGAAGTCGGTGAACGTGAAATCGAAGCGCTGTCGAAATCCGAGTTCACAATGGCCTTTGTAAATACTGCCAAACCGGATGACTTCCGATACAGCCGATATGCCGTACCCAGGTTTTCTCTGCCCAATACGACAAACCCCTATATCATCCACGCGAAAATGAGTGGTCTTGAATATTTTCTCAAGCACGGCTCAATGTTGCCCTGTATCAAGGATTTACTGTGAACCTGATCATCATAAACACTCTGGAAAAGATGGAGAGCTTCAAGGAGCAATGGCTGGCGCTTCATCACATTACACCCGATGCCACGGCTTTTCAAGGCTTCGATTTCAATCACGCATGGTGGAAATTAAATCAGGCGGATGGCCGGTTGAACATTCTCGCTTTCGGCTCCAAAAAAAAGCTCGACTTTATTCTGCCGGTTTGTCTCAACGGCAAAGGGGAAATGAAATTTCTTCAAAGCGGCCTGGTCGATTATCTCGATATATTGTATAACCCCGATACAAACCTGCATCAAGTTTTTTCGAAAATTCGCGAATATCTTGAACAGAACAACGAGATCAACAAACTCGTTTTAAACAACATTCGTTCTACAAGTCCACTTATCCATTTTCTGCCCGCATATTTTCAGAAAGAGCGCTTTTACTGCCTACAACACGACCTGTATTCCAAGCTTCCCTACACATTGATGAGCGGCGACAAGTTTCTGTCACACCTGAGATCGAGCCAGGTCAGGGGTTTGAAAAAAGTCGATAAAAACCTCCAGACATCGGCGGAAATTATTGAAAAGGGCCATTCCCGGTTTCCAACGACAATTATCGAAACGCTGATCGACCGGATGGTAGAGAACGACACAAGAGAAAAAGAGGTTTACGAACCTCAACTTGCGCTGATGCAGGAAATGTATGAACAAGATGCCATCTTCTTCATTGCGCAGAAAGACGCGGGCGACCAATATGTCAGCATCACCGCATTAGTCAGACTCAATCCCGACACCGTAATGGCATGGATGAGTGTGTATGACCCGAAAATCAAAATGTCTAACCTGAAAAATTACTTGCATGTGATAAGATATTGCCATGCGAATCACCTGAACTTTGATTTCGGCACAGGCTTGTACAAATATAAATTACAAAATTTTTCACCGGAAATAGGATCTCTCTTTTCTTTTTACTACTACAAAAAACCTTTGCCTTTCATCTATTACTTTCTGAGAAAAACCATTGCAAAAGCGTTAAGAATTATTTAAAACCAAGGAATTGCCATAATGATCGGACTCCTAAAAAAATTCAGAAGAAAATTTTTGCAGTCAAGAACATCAACCAACTTCTATATCTTTTCCAAAAAGCTTGTGCCACTGAAGGAAGGTTTGGCGATAGGCGTCGCCAAAAACTCATCGGACTTTCAAGAAACACTGAAACGGCACAACCTGCAACTGCACTCCACCTTCGATGTACGTTTCAACAAACGGCGGGACTGGTTCGTCTACCTGACGGATTCGAAAGAAATTCTTTGCCACGGATGGGTTTTGAACTCGGATCGTTTTTATCATTTTGAAATAGACAAAACATCATGCCACAAAGACAATCGACTGATCTATGATTTTGTCACCCCTGAAAAGCACCGCAAAAAAGGATATTATTCTATGCTCATCAGTAATCTTCCGGAATTTCTGGAGGAAGAAAGACTCTGTGTTGCGGCCGTAACCTCCAATGTCGCGTCCAACAAAGGTATCGAAAAAGCGGGATACGTTCCGTTTGAAATAGAATATTGCGAAGATTGACCGTCATGAAAAAAACAAAAGTCTTTCTCGGAGGATATGTCACTTCCGTCAATGCACAAAACCTCAATTGTCGAGCCCTCGCCAAACATCTGGACAAAGAGAATTTCGATGTCTATACGCTGGAAACTTTTTCCGGAAAACTGAACCATAGCGGGTTGGAAGAAGTCCATATCTTTCGCTGCTTCAAACCACACAGACTTTCCCGATACATTGGTTATCTGTGGGGACTTTTCCATTGCGATGTCGCATACTTGCCCAAAAGAGACGCCACAGGCTGGAACAGATTTCTACTGAAACTTTTTGGAAAAAAAAGCTTTACGACCGTCGAGGGCATCTATGACGATAAAAGAATCGAAGAGATCACAAAAGACCTGGGAATCACACGAGAGGAATTTTTCGGATTTTACGGAATGTTCGACAGAGTCTACTCAATCACAAAATTTTTGCGCGATTACAACTTCAAGCATCAGGGCATAAAGTCGGAGGAAGAGATCCTCTACCTTGGAACGGATATCGAAACGTTTTTGGACGAGAACAAAACGATCGAATCATTGCAAAACATCATCCTGATAGGCAATGATCTGATTCGCAAAGGAATCTACGACTATCTGGAATTGGCAGAAAAATTTCCGTCGATAAACTTTCATGTTGTCGGATCCGGCAACGGCAAAATCGACATGAACGAAATTCTGAAAAACAGAAAAACGGGTAATATTGTCTATCACGGCGCAAAATCACATGAAGAGCTTAAAGAGCTTTTGAAACAGATCGACCTGCATATCCTTCCCTCCCGATCCGAAGGCTTCCCGAAAGTGACGCTCGAAACGGCGGCGGCGGGAGTACCTTCATTGCTCTACAGTGACTACGGTGCCGACGAATGGATCCGGCACGATGTCGAGGGGTTCGTCGTGGACACGCTCGAGGAGATGGCACAAGTCATCCAAAACCTAATGCACGATCCCGATCAATTAAAGGCAGTTGCCCAAAATGCCGTCATCATGGCCAAACGATTCGATTGGAACGTCGTAATAAATGATTGGGAAAAAGTGATCTTGGAGCTGGCGGGAAAGAAACCTCACGCATGAAAAAGATCAAAGTTTTCCTGGGCGGCTATATCAATCACACCAATGCCCAGAATCTCAACTGCCAAAGCCTCGCGAAGCATATGAACAAAGACCGTTTCGAGGTCTACACACTGGAGGCCTACTCGGGAGATCTGCCTCGTAACGAGATAGAAGGCGTCCATGTTTTCAACTGTTTTTACCCTTTTCGCCTCTCCAGGCTCCTGGGGTTTTTGTGGGGAGTTCTCAAAAGTGACGTACTCTATCTACCGAAGGGGGAGCCCGAAAAGTTCCCTTTGATCCTGGCACGTTTGCTCAAAAAACCCTGTTTCGCCACGGTCGAAGGCGTCATCAACGACGAGTATATCGATTTTTGCAAAACGATTGGCAAAGACCCGCTAAAACCCATCGCCTACTGGAAGCGGTTTGAACACCTCTACGCGATCACGGGATACATCCGCCGCTACATGGGCGAAAAATTCGGCCTTCGCTTCAGGGACGAAACACTCTATCTCGGCATCGACACCGATACGTTCGCCAAAGCCCGGCACAAAGTGACGGCTTTGCGGAATATCGTCATGATCGGCAACGCTTTGAAAGAAAAAGGCATAGACGAGTACCTGCTTCTGGCGCAAAAATTCCCTCACATCGATTTTCATGTCGTAGGTGCCGGTCACGACCTTGCCGATCGTCGCGTTCTGGAAAATCTCCCCGCCAATGTGCGCTATCACGGCGTGTTGAACCATGCAGAGCTTACAAAGCTTCTGCGGCAGGTGGATCTGCATATTCTCTTTTCCAAAACCGAAGGATTTCCGAAAGTCGTCATCGAAACGGCGGCGGCTGGGATCCCGAGTCTCGTCTACTCCCATTACGGTGCCGGGGAGTGGATCACCCACACCCAGGACGGCTTCGTCGTCGACTCTTTCGACGAAGCGGTCGAAACGGTCAAAACTTTGGACGAAGATTCAGACAAAATCCCGACAGTTTCCGACCATGCCGTCAAAATGGCCGGGCGTTTCGCCTGGCAAGTACGCATCGGGGACTGGGAAGAGGTCATCGAAAATCTCTATCGAAAGGCGGCCAAATGAACTATCTCTTTGTCGGCGCCCATCTGGACGACATCGAACTGGCGGCGGCAGGCACCATCGCCAAACTCAAGGCGGCGGGACACGAGGCCACGATGCTGGTGCTTTCAAAATCCGACTACACCGACATTCACGGCAACGACCTTCGCGACGTTCAGACAGCCCTGCGGGAAGGATACGAAGCCGCGACAATTCTTGGATGCGAGCTTATCGTTCTCGACTACCCTACCAAAGACATTCCCTACAACTCCAGTGTCATCGGCGACATCGAAAAGGTCATTGTCGACAAGAAGATCGAAGCGGTCTTCACGCACAATATCCACGACACCCACCAGGCCCATGTCAACACGGCCCACTCGACCATCTCGGCGGCGCGCTACCTCAACACCATCTACATGTACGAGCCCATCTATCCGTCAGGGCGAGCCCCCCAACCCTTCAACCCCCAGGTCTATGTAGATATCTCCGACTTTATAGAGATCAAACTCGATTCCCTGCGCGCCCACAAAAGCCAATACGAAAAATACAAAGACGAATGGATCGAGGCGGTCAAAGCCCGGGCGATCATGCGCGGATTCGACAGCCGTTTCAAATACGCCGAATGTTTCGAACTTTGTCGCATGGAGCTTATCGTATGACCGTCGCCATTCACCAGCCAGAGCACCTCCCCTGGTACGGATTTTTCCATAAAATCGCCCACGCCGACAGATTCGTGCTTCTTGACGTCGTACAGTTCAAAAAAAACTATTTCGAAAACCGCAACCGCGTTCTTGGGAAAAACGGTCTGCAATGGCTGACCGTACCCGTGAGAATGAAAGGCCATCTTGACAAGAGGTTTTATGAAATGGAAACCGAACCTACGATAAAATGGAAAAAAAAATACATCAGGACTCTCCATCAAACCTACAACAAAGCGCCTTTTTTCGGGGAGTTGGAGCCGTTGATCGCTTTTTTGGAAGATTGGGAGTCACAAAATCTCGCCGATTTGAATATCGGTATCATCGAAGTGCTGTGCGACATTCTTTCAATCGACAAAAGCAAACTTGTCCGTGCCAGCAATCTCGATGTGGGCGGGAAAAGCACGGATCTGCTCATTGGGATACTTACCCAGGAAAAAGCGGATACCTACCTGATGGGAAAAAGCGGTTACGACTATATCGACAAAGAGAAGTTTGACACTGCGAACGTCGCGATACGGGACCACTGTTTCCGTTATCCCGACTACAATCACTTCATCGCTTCGGCGTTCCCCGAAGAGAAGCCCTCCATCATAGACATGATCGCTTCGGCGGGGAAAAAATTCGTTTCCGAGTCACTCAATGAAAGGTCATCATGATACCGAAAAGCTTGAAAACTTTTGTTCCAAAACCCCTGATCGACAAATACCATCGATGGTCGATCTATCGTGAGTATCAGGGCTATCGCAAAACACCCGGACACACCTACAACCGTTTCGACGCGACAAAAAGTATCTTCATTCACATCCCGAAAGCGGGAGGCATCTCGGTCATCAAGAGCCTTTACGGCAACAAAGCCGGAGGTATCGGTCATCGGACCTACAAACATTTTCAATGGATCTACGGAGAAAGAGCTTTTAACGAATACTACAAGTTCACCTTCGTCCGCAACCCCTACGACCGGCTCCTCTCCGCATACAGTTTTCTGAAAAAAGGAGGCATGAATCACATCGACAGAAGGTTCAACGAAGAGATCCTTTCACAATACAAAACTTTCGAAGAGTTCGTCATGAAAGGTTTGACGGAAAAGCATGTATCCGACCTTGAGGTCTGGACACACTTTTATCCGCAGACACGCTTCATTTATGACGAAAACGACAACCTTGCGGTCGATTTCGTAGGAAGGTTCGAGTCTTTCAATGAAGACTATGAAAAAATACGCCAAAAGATCGGTAGCGGCGAAAAACTGAAACATCTGAACAAAACGAAAGATAAAAAAGCAAAAGACTACAAAGAGGCCTATACAGCGGAGATGCGGGAGAAAACGGCCGAAATCTATCGCAAAGACCTCGAACTTTTGGGCTACGACTTTTAATATTAAGGTTTTTTCATTATGCAAGTACGACAATGGTTTTTTTCGGCAATTGGCAACCTATTGCCGAGATTCGGCTATTTCAACGCCAGAAGACACAAACTCTACAAATTGGCCGGCATGAATATCAAAGGTCAGGGAAACATATTCGGACCATTGACCATAACACCCTACAGCGCTATCGACAATATCACAATCGGAGACCGATATTTCATCAACACCGAAGTCAGATTCGGCGCGAAAGAGGCCCGTATCACCATAGGAAACTTCGTCATGATTGGACCGCGTGTCTCTTTCGAAGTAGCCGGCCACGGACTGGTTTTCAGGGAGAATAAAGGAAGAGGGGCGATTTACAAAGACATTGTCGTAAAAGATAAAGTCTGGATAGGCGCAGGAGCCATAATTTTGCAGGGTGTCACCATCGGTGAAGGCTCGGTTGTGGCAGCAGGCGCGGTCGTCACGAAAGATGTTCCCCCGTATACCATTGTGGGGGGAGTTCCCGCCAAAGTGATCAAAAAGATATCCCAAAGTTGAATGGCAGATGTTTAAAACCCTGATCACCCAAACCAACTGGAGCCTTTTGGGGACCGTGTACGGTTTCGTGATCGGTTTCTTCGTCAAAATGTATCTGGTCAATCGGGTCGGTGCCGATGCTTTCGGTCTCTATTCCATC
>Ga0256843_1001206_pt1 | contig 20817 bp, 23 predicted proteins | sample AlvinellametaG_FD_191572 | JGI IMG/M metagenome (GOLD analysis project Ga0256843, IMG submission 191572) | Pompeii worm associated microbial communities from hydrothermal vent at the East Pacific Rise, Pacific Ocean - Alvinella | ecosystem: Host-associated > Annelida > Integument > Unclassified ... | reverse complement strand
ACCATTTACAATGCCAAGTATGGAGCCGTAGTTTAGCTGGTTAGAATGCCGGCCTGTCACGCCGGAGGTCGCGGGTTCGAGTCCCGTCGGCTCCGCCATTACTTCAAATTTTTACATAATCAACTCATTAAAAATTATTTTTTAAGCATTAATTAAGTAATGATATTATATAATTTCGTTTATTTTTCTTTTCTTAAATTTTACTTAAAGGCAAAGTTAATGTTTAACTTTAATCCTCTTTCCTTGTTGTTTGTTTTTTTAATCTTATTAGGCGTAATACCTAATCTTTTCTACATGGGCGGATATCTATCGCATATAAAAAGAAAAACGCATTTCCTAATTCATTATTTCGCATTTATAATATCTATGTTGGGTGTGGTTTTATCCAATAAAGTGTTGCCTTTTTTATTTTTTTGGGAGCTCATGAGTCTTACAAGCTGGCAATTAATATTAACCGAACCTACCGAAGAATCGATAAAAGCCGCAAGATTTTATTTTTTTATGACACATTTCGGATTTATTTTTATATTATTGTTTTTTTTAATGATTGGCGGCAATTCTTTATTTAGCGATTTTGAAACCTTAAGCCAATTAGCCTCTCAATTCAAATACCCTACTTTACTTTTTTTACTAATTACAATCGGTTTTTTAAGCAAAGCAGGGGTCGTTCCGCTTCATGTGTGGTTACCGTATGCTCACCCGGCGGCTCCATCTCCGGTATCCGCACTTATGAGCGGTGTTATGTTAAAAGTAGCGATTTATGCGTTTTTAAAGTTTTTATTTATTATTCCTAATTGGCAAATAGAATGGGGAGTAATTATTTTAACATTAGGAGCGATATCCAGTTTAACGGGTGTTTTATATGCTATCGCAAGTCATGACATAAAAGCTCTTCTTGCAAACCATTCGATTGAAAATATCGGGATTATTTTAATAGGCATAGGTGTGGGAATAATTTTTACATACCTAAAACTTCCCGCATTAGCGGCATTCGCTTTTATAGCCGCCGTATATCATACATTTAATCATATGAGTTTTAAATCCCTCCTTTTCATGAGTGCTGGAAGCGTATTGTATTCAACTAAAACAAAACATATAGAAAATTATGGGGGATTAATAAAATCCATGCCTATAAGCGCTTTAATGTTTTTAATTGCCGCAATCTCCATCTCTGCCCTACCTCCTACAAACGGATTCTTAAGCGAATGGATGATATTCCAAAGCATGCTAAGCTCAAGCGGTATAAACAATCTCGTTTTAAAATTATCTTTTCCTTTTGCAATTTTTGCACTGGCTCTAACAGGAGGATTAGCTGTAGCATGTTTTGTAAAAGCGTTTGGTATCACGTTTTTGGGATTAGCACGGAGTGAAAACGCAAAATATGCAAAAGAAGTAAATAAAATGATGCTTATTGGTCAAATATTAATGAGTTTGGTCATAATTTCTCTTATGCTTTTTATGCCCTTTTTTATAAAAATAATCAATTATTCTTTACCTATAACCAATATTTATCACGAACTTTTTAAAAATATATGGGTTATGCATTCACTTAATTCAAACGGAGCGGTAGCTCCGATACTTATTTTGAGCGGACTTATTATAAGTGTTGTAATCATTTCCATTTTTTATAAATATATAAATCCGAAAGTAAGAGTTTATCACACATGGGCTTGCGGATACGAAACCACCTCAAAAAGTCAATATTCCGCCACCGGATTTGCCGGTCCGATTAGAAGATTTTTCGATTGGTTATATAAACCACAAGTCCATACCTACACACAAACCATCGAAGGTCATAAAACAAAATTCTCTTCTTCGTCATATGAAGTCCATATCAAACCGCTTTTCGAAAAAAATCTATATGAAAATACAGTTAAAGGTCTTAACTATTTAAGTTATTTCGTCTACAGGCTATCTCATTTTGAAAGAAACAGATATTCAAGTTTAATTTTTATGTTATTAATTTTTGCACTATTTAGTTTTAGAGTCTTTTATAAAGAATATAATTGGGGGAATATACTGCTTGAAATTATCGTTATGAGTATATTTTATAAATTTCTTTTCGGAGAAAAAAAATGATTAATTACATTTTAACCATTACGGCTATTTTTCTAATCGCACCATTTCTGCAAGGATTAATTAAAACCGTCAAAATGTTCTTATTATTCAAAAAACCGATAAGTCCATTTCAACCTTATATCGATTTTACAAAACTTCTTGGTAAAGAAATTATATACGCAAAAGAATCCAGTATAATAAGCAGAATCTCAATCTTTATGATTTTATCACCTATAATAATAGCGGTCTTTTTAATGCCTCCAATTTTTCACGGAAGTTTTTTTATTTCCTTTATAGATGCTTTTACAATTACCGGACTTTTATCACTATCAACGTTTTTTTTAATGCTTTTAGGACTTGACAGCGCAAGCGCATTTGGAGGCATTGGAAGTAGTCGTGAAGCTTTTATCTCAGCTTTAGTCGAACCGGCTATGATTTTAACAATTTTCAGTATCTCTTTAATAGGACAAAGCATAGGAATTTCAAAGGCGGTATTAAATCTAAACAATTATTTCGACATAAATCATGCCGCAAGTTTCATATTAGCGGCAATTAGCTTTTTTATCGTATTAATAGCCGAAAACGGAAGAATACCGGTGGATAACCCCGAAACTCACCTTGAACTGACAATGGTGCATGAAGCTATGATTCTTGAATCCAGCGGAGCCGATTTGGCACTTATTGAAATGGCAAGCGCACTTAAATTTGCTATATTCGCAACTCTGTTTGTCAGTTTATTTATACCGTATGGAGTTAATTTGTGTTGGTGTTTAGCACTTTTAATTTTTATAGTTAAATTAATTTTAGTTTCTTTAATAATAGCCGTTATAGAAGTAAATACCGCAAAGCTTAGACTTTTCAAAATCCCAAATCTTCTCGGAATCGCAATAATATTCGGATTTTTATCTCTATTTATCTATTATGTGGTAGGAGAATAATTATGATAAATGTTTTAATTGGTTTTTTTATAGCAATCTTAATAGCTTCACTTTTTACCACCAGGCTTTTCAGATTATATTTCTGGTATGGTTTAAATTCTTTAATTTTAGGGACGATTTCTATTTTTATAGGGGAATATCAACAATCCAAAGAGCTTATATTAATAGGTATCATAACGATCGTCGTAAAATTTTTAATTATCCCAATAGCCTTAAAAAAAATAACCATAAAATTCAATATATCAAGAGATATAACTCCCATTATCAAAATTCAATACTTAACTATCATCGTCCCAATCGTTTTGGTTTTTACATATTATTTAATAACACCCATATTAAATTCATTTTCAATGCACCCAAATTTCGTAGCTGTTTCTATAAGTTCGTTATTTCTTTCTCTTTTATTTATTATCGAACACCGTAAAATGATTGCAAAAATCATCGGTTTTTTATTTATTGAAAATTCACTGTTTTTACTTGGCATAGTGGCAACAAACGGTATGCCTTCATTAATAGAATTAGGCGTATTTTTTGATTTAATGATGTTTATCTTAATAATAAATTTACTTTTTAAATATCAAGGAGAATAAATGGAATTTTTGTTCGTACCTCCTATAATAGTTTTTATATTAAGTTATTTGAAAACCAATAGAAACTTAATGGCGATAATTTCATCTACTATATTCTTAGGAGTAATGTATACCATAACACACCCATTTAGAAACAATTATTTTTATATAGACAAATTAGGCGGGTTTATTTTATCAGTTTCATCAATTGTAGCTGTTGCAATTTTCATTTCGATGATATCTTTGCCTAATAGAATAAAACTTGATGAAAATTCGATAAAAAGATTTTATCGTTTTTTTGCAATATTTTGGATAGGAATAATAATTGCGATTTTATCCAACAATATGGGACTATATTGGGTAGGGCTTGAATTTGCAACACTCTCCACCGTATATATGATAAAGGTCAAAATTTCCAAAGAAGCCGACATTGAAGCTTGGAGATACTTAATAGTAGGAGCCATAGCGATATCTTTAATTCTTTTTGGAATTATTTTAATTTATGCCTCAAGTAAAAACGTATTAGGTGAAAACGCAATGAATTTTTATTCCCTAATTAATAACACTCAAAAAATCAACGATTACTTATTCGAACTCGGTTTTATTTTTGTAATGATAGGAATGTTTATAAAAATGGGGTTTTTCCCTATGAATTTATGGCTTGCGGACATCGAAAGAGCTTCGATTTATCAAGTAGGTGCGCTATTTAGCGGTATTCTTGAAAGTGCTATAATTTTAGGATTTTTTAGATTTTCAATGATAGAAAAACATATAAATTACTCTCATCTAATCGCCATAGGATACACATATGTTTTAATTACTCTGTTTTTCGTAACATTTTTAATATACAGAGCAAAAGACTTCATACGTCTGTTTTCCTTATCTGGAATTGAACATATGAGCTTAATCGTCCTTTTTTGGATAAGCGGCGGTTATTTTGCGGCTTTACTTCATTTTGCGGCACATGCTTTTATGAAACCTGGACTTTTTATAAGTTCTCAAATTTTAGAACAAAACAAAAAATACCTTTTCAAGGGCGCTTTAAAAAATATCAATAAATTCCCTTCATTAATAATTACCGCTCTATTTTTGGGAGTTATCTCATTACCGCCAAGCCCAATGTTTTTTAGCGAAATTTACGGATTCAAAGCAATGATTGACATAGCAAAAGATTCAAACTACTTTTTTCTAACAATTTTTGCTATTTTTATTTTATTGATTTTGTTAAGTGTAATTTTTTACAGATTCGTCCATATATATCAAGATATGCACTTTTTAGGAGCTGATTCCGATAAAAAAGTTTTTAAATCAGAAACTTATGCCGTTTTTATTCTTTTTTTAAGCACGGCAATACTTTTATTACCTCAAACTTTCGAGTTTATTGAAGGAATTATAAAATGAGATTAATTGCAAGATTCGCGGTTGATAATTACGAACACTTTGAAATTATCGATATTTTTGATAAAAAAATTGACCGTCAATATATAGATAAAAAAAATCCCGCAACAAAATCCCTTAGTTTAAAATATCCCTCAGCTATTTGGATGGAAAGAAAAATAAGAGATGAATTCGGTATAGAATTTGAAAACGCTTTTGATACAAGACCACTTGTAAAACATGAGAGATTTCCTAAACATATTTATCCGTTAAGAAAAGATTTCAATAAAAAAAATTTGGATTTTAGTGTATTTCAACCCTATAAATATGAAGAAATAGAAGGAGACAATGTTTTTGTAGTACCCGTAGGTCCTATCCACGCAGGCATTATCGAACCAGGACATTTTCAATTTTCACAAGCAGGCGAAGAAATCTTGCATCTTGAAATCAGACATTATTATAAATATAGAGGAATAGAAAAAATGCTTGAAAATAAAAAACCGCATGATAGTAAAAAAATAATAGAAAGAATCAGCGGTAACGAAACAATAGCTTATCAAATAGCATATATGGATATATTAGCTCAATCCAACGAAAAAGAAATTCCCAATTCTTTAAAACAAAAATATTACACTCTTCTTGAGCTTGAAAGAATCATTCATCATTTAACCGACCTCGGTTTTATTCCTAACGATGCCGGATTCGCTCCAGCGCTCGCATTTATGAGTAAACTTGCCGAAGAATCAAGACGAATAATGGCAAAAATCACTTCTCACAGATTCGGATTTGGCGCAATAAAAGAAAGACTCGAAATTGATTATAAAATATTAATAGAATTTGTTGATTATTTAAAAAAGGAAGTTGAATTTTTTGAAAATTGGATTGAAGACATTGCAAGTCTTTGGGATAGATTTAACACAACCGGAAAATTAAGTAAAGAAAAAGCGATAAAATACGGGGCAGTCGGTGTGGCGGCAAGAGCCAGCGGAATTAAACTCGATGTTAGAAACACTCTATTTTACAAAAATTTCGGATTTAATATTCAATTGGGAGAAAAAGGAGAAGTAACCGATAGATTCAGAATTAGAATAAAAGAGATTTTAAATTCAATAGAAATGATTAAAAACTTTAAAACAGATAAAAAAGAGAGTTTGATATTAAAAGAACCTATCGACGGAGAATATATGAGTGTTGTTGAAAGTTCAATAGGTGAATTATTTATGTATTTAAAAATAAAAGAAGGAATAATCGATAGATTTTACGTCCGCGACCCTTCTCATATCAACTGGCAAGCATTTCATACGACAATTTATAAAGATATTATTGCAGATTTTCCATTAATCAATAAAAGCTTTGATTTAAGTTATGCGGGAAATGATTTGTAAAGATGCTAAATATAGTATTTTAAAAGGATAAAAAATGTTAAGATTTTGGGAAAAACGAATTAAAACGGGAATAATTACCGAAAATATAATATTTGACAAAGAAATAGAAAATATTAAAAAAGAACTAAAAGATAGAATCAAAAAACATTTTGCCGGGAGTCTTGCGATACGCATGGTTGATAGCGGAAGTTGCAATGCATGCGAAGCAGAATGTAACGCTTTAAGTAATCCATATTATGCTCTTGAAAGACTTGGAATACGTTTTGTAGCAAGTCCAAGACACGCAGACGTTATGTTTTTAAGCGGCGTTGTCAGTATGAATATGTATCATCATGTAATCGATTGTTACAACCAAATACCAAATCCAAAATGGGTGATTGCTATAGGTGATTGTGTCAAAGATTTAGGAATATTCGAAAAAACTTACGCAATTAAAGGGAACGATTTAAAAATAGACCACTATATTCCAGGCTGTCCTCCAAGCCCAAATGATATAATACAGGGTATTTTAGATTTTTTAAAAAAAATAAAAGGCGAATAATGGCAAAAAAAGCGTTTTGGTTATGGGCTGATATAGCAATATTCATGTTTTTCGTAATAATAGCGGATTTTATGCTTTTTGATGATTTAATGGCATATTGGAGAGAATATTATCATATGAAAGAGATATTTATTTTAATATTCGTCGTTACTATTTTGATTAGCATATGGGCTATAGGGTATTTTTTTCAACGACACGGAATTGAAAAAGTTGATTCTTTTTGGAAATATCTAAAACTTTATTTTTCGATATTGTGGAGGGCATTGATAATCGTATTTCCAATAATAGGTATAACGGCATATCTATTTCACGGCAGTATAGGCAGTAGGATTTTTACCGTTTTTATAGAGATATTAGCCGGTTATCCCGCCATATATTGGTATTTAAAATCCAAAAATTGATTCTTTCATACCTATCGTAACACATGCGGCTACGATTCTTCCGTTTGGCGATAGTTTAAATCTTCCAAATCTTTCATTACGCCCAGATGCGCTATACCAAAATCGCTTCCTCCGCTTAAAACCAAAGAAAAATCTTTATTTAAATATTTTTGTCATTTTTTGAAAACCTTTCGAAAAGTAACGCTACCATTAAGTATATCTTATATTACATGCGCTTTAAGCAATATTTAAGAAATTAATGATATATTTTTAATTACAAAATAATACTAAAGGAGACGAAATGGCAGTAAAAATTACTGACACTTGTATTAACTGTGGGGCTTGTCTTGACGAATGCCCGGTAGAAGCAATTGTTGATGATAGCGAAAACCCTACAGGTGAAGAAATTTACTACGTATATCCAGACAAATGCGTTGAGTGCGTAGGTTATTACGATACTCCAGCTTGTGCAGAAGCATGTCCTACAGAAGGTTGTATAGTTTGGGACGAATGTAAAGAAGGACAAACTTGTTCTGAAAACAGAGGCGAACCTGGAGAACCGGTAATCGAATAATCCTCCCCTCTTTTTTTTTCTTCAAAATTTGCTATAATTTCTCTCTAAAAATTTAAGGAGAGCAAATGGAACAAACTCTTTCGATAATCAAGCCGGACGCAGTAGCTAAGAACGTAATAGGTAAAATCATAGACAGATTCGAAACTAACGGACTTAGAATCGCGGCTATGAAAAAAATCAAATTAACAAAAGAAGACGCCGGTAAATTTTACGAAGTTCATAAAGAAAGACCTTTTTATAACGACCTTTGCGAATATATGAGTAGCGGACCGGTCGTGGTAATGGTATTGGAAGGTGAAAACGCGGTAGCCAAAAACAGAGAACTTATGGGAGCGACTAATCCTAAAGAAGCGGCACCGGGAACTATCAGAGCCGATTTTGCGGAAAGCATCGAAGCAAACGCAGTCCACGGTAGCGACAGCCTTGAAAACGCAAAAAAAGAAATAGCGTTTTTCTTCGCACAAAGGGAGATTTTATAATTGAAAATCAACAAAACGCTTGAAAATTTAACTCTTGAAGGCGAAAGTAAAAAACTTAAAGATAATAGTTTTATTATCACAGGCAAACTTACAGGCGACGTGGAAGTCGAATGTATAAAATGCTTAAAAAAATTCAAAAAAGAGATAAACGAAGAGGTAAAGTTCAAAATTGTGCCTCCTCCGTTTAAAGGTTTTGACGAAGAATATGATATAATCGAAATGAAAAAATTCGATATCGACGAAGTAATAAAAAGCGAGCTTGAATCGATTAAAAACGATTATAATATTTGCGAAGAGTGCGAAAAGCTGGAATTTGATAAAGAATTTTAAGGAGATATTATGGCAGTACCAAAGAGAAGAAACTCCAAAACAAGAGGAGCAAAAAGAAGAACGCATTACAAAATAGAATTAAGAAGCGTAGTTAAATGTTCTAATTGCGGCGCTTATAAAAGACCGCATAGAGTATGCCCAAGTTGCGGTGAGTATTAATGAGAATTGCAATCGATGCGATGGGCGGGGATTTCGGTCCCGCACCAATTATAGAAGGCGTTGTAAAAGCGCTTGAAAAAAAAGAATTTACTCCTTATTTAGTAGGTGACGAAAAAGAAATAAAAAAGTTATTACCTACAAAACATCACTCTCGTGTTAGATTTATAAATAGCGACGACGTAATAGGAATGCACGAAAGCGCGACTGAAGCGCTTAAACGAAAAAATTCCACTATTTATAAGTCTATCGAATTATTAAAAAGCGGAGAAGTCCAAGGAGTGGTGTCTGCGGGACACAGCGGAGCTTCGATGAGTCTTGCAACACTAAAACTCGGGAGAATAAAAGGTATCAAAAGACCCGCTATCGTAACGTTTATGCCGACTATCAAAAAAAAATACTCTTTAGTCCTTGACGTAGGAGCCAATGTAGACTGCGACGCTAACAATTTGTATCAATTCGCATTAATGGGAGAAGTTTATGCAAAAGTCGTTTTAAACACGCAAAGTCCCAAGATAGGATTATTAAGTAACGGGGAAGAGAAAAGCAAAGGAAACGTAGTAACAAAAGAAGCCTATTCTATTTTGCAAAATTTAGAAAATTTTATAGGTAACGTTGAGGGTGGCGATATATTCAAAGGAGATGTAGACGTAATCGTAACGGACGGATTTATAGGAAATATAGTATTAAAAACCAGCGAAGGCGTCGCTGATACTATAGGCAAATTGATAAAAGAAGAGATAAGAAACAGCGGTATTTTGCCGAAAATCGGCGCTTTGCTTTTAAAGCCGGTATTTAAAGGGCTTAAAAAAGCCACAGATTATGCCGAATATGGTGGCGCCCCTCTTTTAGGAGTAAACGGTTGCGTTATAATAAGCCACGGAAAAAGTAACTCCAAAGCAATTAAAAATGCTATTTTCCAAGCAATAAAATATATTAATAACGACGTTACGAGTAAAATACAAGATTCCATAAAGGTCCATTAATGTATGCGAAATTTAAAAGTATCGGTGCTTACGTCCCGGAAAAAATTCTAACAAATAAAGATTTGGAAAAAATCGTCGATACAAACGACGAATGGATTACAAAACGCACCGGAATAAAAACCAGACATATCGCGGAAGAAGAAGTCACAAGCGATTTGGCTTATAAAGCGGCTCTAAACGCGCTTAAAAACGCAAAAATGTCGCCGGAAGAAATCGATATGATAATCGTAGCTACTATTACGCCGGATTATTTTACGATGCCTTCAACAGCGTGCGTAGTTGCTGAAAAATTAGGCATAGTCCGCCCGGCTGTGGATATAAACGCGGCATGTACCGGGTTTATCTACGCTTTAGCCCATGCAAAAGCTTTCATACAAAGTGGAATGTATAAAAACGTATTAATAATCGGTGCCGAAACATTAAGCAAAATAGTAAACTGGAAAGACCGCACTACTTGCGTATTATTCGGTGACGGAGCCGGGGCGGCTATAATTAGTGCTACCGAAAATAAAGAAGAAGCGATAATCGATATAGATATAAATTCCGACGGTAAATACCAAGACTTCTTAATTACTCCGGGCAGAGGCGTCAAATACGGTTGTCAAACAGATAGAATCTGGCTTGAAATGAAAGGAAACGAAACATTTAAAGTAGCGGTAAAAACGCTCTCACAATCCGTTAGGGACATTTTAAAAAGAAACAACATGACAAGCGACGATATAGACTGGTTTATTCCTCATCAGGCAAATTATAGAATTATAGATGCGGTAGCCAGAGCTATTAAAATGCCTAAAGAAAAATCGGTTTTAACCGTTCATAAATACGGAAACACATCAAGCGCTTCGATTCCTATGGCAATTAACGAAATGTATGAAAACGGCAAAATCAAAAAGGGAGATATAATGCTTCTTGACGCGTTTGGCGGAGGCTTTACGTGGGGAAGCGGACTTATACCTTTTAGTATTGATTAAGGATTATAATGGATTTAACCGGCTTTATTAAATTTCTCTTTTATACCGCTTTAATAATAATGCTTTTTGCGATTGTTTATTATTTAATGACCTTTAAAGTATTTGTCGGGGCGGTAGTAATAACACTCGTTTTATTAATAGTAGCGGGTATGTTGGCGGATTTTCTACGATATATGTAAAGCTACAATCTATCAATTTCTTATGTTAGCAATATGTTAGTTTTATTTAATAATTTAAGCGGAAGGGATATAAATGAAGTTTTTGCAGTGGTGGTCGCGACAGGATTCGAACCTGTGACCCCTACCATGTCAAGGTAGTACTCTAACCAACTGAGCTACGCGACCTTTGATGTTGAAATTTTACCAAAAAAATAAAAATATGCAAACATTAAAAGCGAAAAATCTATGCAAACGTCCGCAAAATTGAAAATTGCGAAATTAAAACCGCAATGCCAATATACATAATCCACCACTCCGCCTCTTACGAACCTATCGAAAATATTAGAATATGCCGCCGCAAGTAAAATCGCACTGATAACCGGGTGTTTTAAAAAAATTTTTTCTTTATAAAAATAATAAATTAAAATAAAAATCAAACCGAGTTGAATATATTTAAGCCATTCACCCAAAAAACTAAACATTGAAAACGCAACGCCTTTATTTAACGCCAATACAAGTGAAATACATTTACTCTCAAATCTGTAACCGCTTAAAAACTGTAATTTTATAAATTGGTCTAAAAGAAAAATCAAAACAAAAACCGAAAAAAACTGAATTATCGCTTTTTTTGTCATTTTACTACTTTAAGAGAGTTTTTTAGAAAAAAACGTTTTTAGCTTTTCCAAGAATTCTTTTGCCTTATGTTCGTTTTCTCCTTCGACTAAAAGCCTTAATTTGTTTTCGGTCCCCGAATATCTAACCAAATGTCTATAGCCGTTTTTTGCAATCTCGTCAAACAGCTCTTTAATTCCATCTATTTTTTCCAAAGGCGGTTTTGATGTGACGTTTAAATTGGCTTGAATTTGAGGATAAAGCTCAAATAAATTAAACGCTTCGCTCGCGCTTTTTTTACACTCTATCATATACGCCACCGCTTGAAGAGCGCTTACCAGACCATCTCCGGTTTTTGCAAAATCGCTAAAAATTATATGCCCGGACTGTTCGCCTCCGAAATTCAAATTTTTCTCTTTCATAACTTCCAAAACGTGTTTATCTCCAACCGCACTTCTATATACTTTAATACCATATCTTTTCAAAAAATCTTCAAGTGCGCCGTTACTCATCACCGTAACGACTATCGCGTTGTTTTTTAATTTTTTGTTTTTATAAAGATAATACGCCAAAGCTCCGAGCAGTTTATCGCCGTTAATTATTTCGCCTCTTTCGTCAACCACGACCAACCTATCAGCGTCTCCATCAAGCGCAAACCCTATATCCGCCCTATATTCGACAACTTTTTTAGCTAAAAACTCGGGGTGCATCGCACCGGCGTTTTGATTGATGTTATAACCGTCCGGTTTATCGTTAATGGTAATTACTTCCGCCCCAAGTTCGCTAAAAATCGTAGGAGCGACTTTATAAGCCGCACCGTTTGCGGTATCGAGGACAATTCTCATTCCGTTTAAATTTACATGTTTTGGAAACGAAGCTTTGATATGCACGATATAACGTCCTATAACATCGTCAATTCTTTTGCTTTTTCCTATCTCTTTTCCCGTTTTTAAATTGAATTCGTTTTGGAAATAGCGGTTATGAATGGTTTGTTCTAACTCTTGTGAGAGTTTATTACCAAAACTATCGAAAAATTTAATTCCGTTATCGTAATACGGATTATGCGAAGCACTAATCATTATTCCGCCATCACACCTCATATCTTCGGTCAAAAACGCAACCGCCGGCGTTGGCATGGGACCTATTTGAATCACATCATAACCAATAGCCGTCAAACCGCTAACAATTGCATTTTCTATCATATACCCGCTTCTTCTCGTATCTTTACCGACTAATATTTTTCCCGTTTTTTTAGGCAAACACTCTCCAAACGCCATTGCGACTTTCATTGCCAAAAAAGGAGTCAAAAACTCCCCCGCTTTTCCTCTCACTCCGTCCGTTCCGAATAATTTCATATTATCGCCTTTAATTTTTATAATTTATTATGGAAGTATTTGCAAATTTTACCAAATTTTTATAAAATACGCTTTAAAAAGGACGTAAATGGCAAATATCAAATCTGCTCAAAAAAGAATCAGACAAACGAAAAAAAGAACGGAAAGAAACAGATACTACAGAACAAGAATTAAAACCATAACTAAAAATATCGAAAACGCCGTAGAAGCCGGTGATTACGAAAAAGCTCTCGGTTATTGGAAAGTTGCTAATAAAAAATTTCAAAGCTACATCAACAAAGGTATTTTAAAAAAAAATACAGCGAGAAGAAAAATCTCAAGATTGCACCATTTAGTAAAATCAATCGAACCGTCAGCCTAATTCCTCTTCCCCCTTGCCCAAACCTTAATATAAATTGCTATAATTTTAAAAAAAAGCATAAGGAATATAAATGCTGTTAGACAAGCTAAAACCCTTCGTTGATAAATACAACGAAATAAACAAGCTGTTAAGTTCTCCGGAAATTACCCAAGATATTAAAAAAATGACAAAACTATCACGAGAAGCGAGAAGTTTAGAACCAATCGTGGAAAAAGCAAAAGAGTATGAAAATCTAATAACCGCGCTCGAAGAAGCAAAAGCTATGTTAGACGACCCGGAAATGGCGGAGCTTGCAAAAGAAGAGTTGAAAGAAGCAGAAGAAAAACTACCTCTTTTAGAAGAAGAAATAAAAATCTTACTTTTACCAAAAGACCCAAACGACGATAAAAATATTTTCTTAGAAATTAGAGCGGGCACGGGTGGTGACGAAGCGGCGTTGTTTGTCGGGGATTTAATGAGAGCATACGTTAGATACGCAGAAAAAAAAGGCTGGAAAGTCGAAATAGTGAGCGAAAGTAAAAACGACATCGGCGGATTTAAAGAGATAATCTTGCTTATTAAAGGAGAAGGAGCTTATAGTAGATTAAAATATGAAGGAGGGACGCATAGAGTCCAAAGAATCCCGGCTACCGAATCTCAAGGCAGGATTCACACTTCCGCAGTAACCGTTGCGGTTATGCCCGAAGTTGACGACGTCGACATAGACCTTGACCCTAAAGACATCAAAATAGAAGTAATGAGAGCCGGAGGCGCTGGGGGACAACACGTCAACAAAACGGAAAGTGCCGTTAGAATGACGCATATCCCTACCGGTATCAGTGTTTCAATGCAAGATGAAAGAAGTCAGCAAAGAAACAAAGAAAAAGCTCTACAAATCCTAAAAGCAAGGGTTTACGAAAAGCTTGAAAACGAACGCTTAAAAGAGATAGGAGAGGCGAGAAAAAGCCAAGTAGGTAGCGGTGATAGAAGCGAAAGAATCAGGACTTATAACTACCCGCAAAACAGAATTACAGACCATAGAATCGGACTGACGCTTTATAGGCTCGAACAAATTATGTCGGAAGGTTTGTTTGACGAAATAATAGACCCGCTTATAGCGCACTATCAAGCCGAAGCTTTAAAAGAAGCCGGACTTTAAAGGATAATAATGATTAAAGCATTAAGAGGAATGAAGGATATAATAGCAGATGAAAGATTTTTAAAAATATTCGACATTTCAAGACAAACAGCTCAAAATTACGGATATTCATATATCGAAACACCGATTTTGGAAGAAACTTCTCTTTTTAAAAGAAGTGTGGGAGAGAGTAGCGATATTGTCAATAAAGAGATGTATCAATTTATCGATAAAGGCGGAAACGACGTATGTCTGCGTCCGGAAGGGACCGCGGGAGTCGTTAGAAGCTTTATCGAAAATAAATTTGACAGATTACAGACCCCAAAAAGATTTTGGTATTTTGGTGCCATGTTTAGATACGAACGCCCGCAAAAAGGAAGATTAAGGGAGTTTCATCAATTCGGAGTCGAAAGTTTTGGAGAAAAAAGTGTTTTTGAAGATATTAACGTAATAGCTATGGCTTGCGATATTTTTGATAGACTTGGAATTGATTACACACTTAAAATAAATTCTTTGGGTTGTAATAACTGTATGCCTAAATATAAAGACAAATTGGTAGAATTTTTAAACAAGCATAAAGAAGAACTGTGCGAAGATTGCCAAAGAAGAATAACGCAAAATCCGATTCGGACACTTGATTGTAAAGTTGAAAACTGTCAAGCGATATTAAAAGAAGCACCGAAAATCACCGATAATTTATGCGAAGATTGTCAAAAAGATTTTGAAAGTCTTCAAAAAGGTTTGGAAAATTTAAACATTCCATATGAAATAGATAAAAATTTAGTTAGAGGGTTGGACTATTATACAAAAACCACTTTTGAATTCGTATCAAACGAAATAGGAGCGCAAAGCGCCATCGCCGGAGGCGGAAGATATGATAGATTAGTCGAATTTTTAGGAGGCAAATCTACCCCGGCGGTAGGATTTGCAATAGGAGTGGAGAGAATTTTGGATTTGGTAAAAACCGAAGAGAAAAGAGAGGGAGTTTATATCGGTTCGATGCTTGAAGAAGGTTTATACTTTGCACAAAAAGAGGCGCAAAAATTAAGAAATAATCAAAAAGTATATTTCGAACCGAAAGTAAAATCCCTAAAAGCCCACTTAAAAGCGGCGGATAAAGGAAAATTTAAAAAAGCTCTAATTATAGGAGAAGAGGAGTTAAAAAACAACACGTTTTTTGAAAAAGAACTATAAAATATTTAAAAAATATTCAAAACTTTTATTTCTTTTTTTATGTTTTAAAATCATTTCGATATCTTTAATGGCTCTTTGAGCCAGCGTAATTTTTGATTTTTGATTAATTTTATAAGTTTTAAATGCTTGAGAAATACAATCTTTATAATAATTTTTCAAATCGTTAATCCACAACAGATACCAACACTCAATTTCCTTATCAACCACTACGATTTTAACTTGTTTAGGAATTTTCATCATTTTTCTATATTCGTCTTTAAGTTCTAATATACAATCGTAATTTATTCCACATTTTAACTGAGTCTCTTTGTCAATCACTAAAATAATTTCTTCATATCCATCATCAAAAGCGTCTGTGATTAATAATCTAATCTTTCTCTTATTAGTAATTTCACATTTATCCCCTTTACCGGATTGAGTTACGTCATATTTCATTTTTTTATTTAAAAATTTCAAAAGAGCGTCTAAAAAAATTTTATCACTTCTACCTTCTACAATTATTTTCTTTTTATTCCTTTTCATCATAATCACCTAAATAACCTAAAATATCATATTTTATAATAGTTGAAATATCTTTAAACCTTTTAAGTTTTTTATCGAAATTAGCTATTTCATCAGCTCTGATAGATTTAGTAAATCCTTCATAATCTCTATAAAGAAAAATAATTTCATTTTTTGACATTTCATTCATAACTTCTCCACTTTGAGTGGTAAAACAAAATTGATAATTGGCATTTTTAATAATATCAAGAATATAATCGACGGCTTTTAAATGCAAATGCTTTTCAATTTCATCAATTGAAATCATCTCTTTCGCAAACGGCTCATATAAAGCCGTAATCAAAGCTAAAAGATTTATAGTCCCATCTGAGGTAATATTAAACGGTAAAAATTTGTTCTTCTCTTTTAAAAGTAAAATATTCCTCTCTATTAAATCTTTGTCGATTTTTATATCTTCCAGTTCTTCTACAATTCCCACAAGGCTTGATGCTATTGTTTTAAAAAGTTCTTTTTTATTCTCATTTATATACGTTAAAACTTCCACCAAATTGGTCCCGTCTTTTCTTAATTTACTTCCACCACGATAAGTTGATTTTATTTTTTCCGGATAAAAATTATAAGTATAAAAATATTTGTTATTCGCTAAATTTTCCAGATATTCAATATTCTCTTTTAAAAAACGTGCTATTTTTTTATTGGTAGAAGAGATATTTACACATTTACTCTCTTTATTTGAAAAAAGAATAATATCGGCAGAAAAAGCATACCTTTTTTTTATTTTTAATTTTTCAAGTTCTTTAACTTCACACTCTTTAAAAAAACATTTCCCTTCAAAAATATGCTCTATTTTCCAACTGTTATCTTTATATAAAACCAATTTATAAGAGCAGTTAAGATTGGAAAAAGATGCCAAATGTTTTTGCATCGCATTATAAATTGAAAAAAAATCTTTTTTATATTCAAACTCAAAAGTTATACTCTCTTTATTTAAAAAAATATTTCTTATATTTTCAAATCCTCCAAATTCTTCTATAGCCTTTTCCGGAGACATCAAAGCGTAGTATAAAAACTCAAAAGCCTTTATAAGGTTACTTTTACCGGCATTATTAGGAGCTATAATACAATTAATATTTCCTAAATTAATTTCAAAATTTTTAAAAGATTTGAAATTACGTATTTTAACTCTTTTTAACATTTCTTTACCCACTTTATTTTTTATATAATTGTAGCAAAAAAGGCGTCATATGAATTACGGCATAGATATCTGGGGAGCCAATAATTTTTTTATAGAAAACGGAAAACTGAAAATAAACTACGGCAACCAACCCTCTTTAATAGATATTGTAAAAGAAATTGAAGAAAAAGGCATTAACGGTCCGATTCTCCTACGATTTCCTCATTTGATAAGAAAACAGATAAACTCTTTATATACATCATTTAACAAAGCTATTAAATCGTTTGACTACAAAGGCGAATTTCAAGCCGTTTTTCCTTTAAAAGTTAATCAATTCCCCACTTTTCTAAAACCGCTTATTAAAATCGCTCAAAAATATAATTACGGATTGGAAGCCGGAAGTAAAGCCGAACTTATTCTTGCTATGACATACAACAATAAATCAGCTCCCATTACAATTAACGGATTTAAAGATAAAGACATGATTCGCCTTGCTTTTATAGCCGGTTTTATGGGCTTTGACATAACTATAACTATAGAAGGCTTAAACGAGCTTATGTCAATCATCGAAGTATCGCAAGAATATCATAAAATGCCTATAAACATAGGAATAAGAATAAGACTTCATACCTCAGGAGTCGGCATTTGGGCTAAGAGTGGAGGAATTGAGAGCAAATTTGGATTAAGCTCCACGGAAATTATTGAAGCATTGCAAATTTTAAAACAAAATAAAATATTAAATAAACTAAAAATGATACATTTTCATATAGGAAGTCAAATCAACGATATATCTCCTCTTAAAAAAGCAATAAGAGAAGCGGGAAATATTTACGCTGATTTAAGAAAAATGGGGGCAAGTAATTTAAGCGCCATCAATATCGGCGGCGGATTGGCTATAGAGTATTCGCAATGGGAAGATAGAAGAGATAAAAACTATTCCATTGAGGAATTTAGCAATGACGTCGTATATCTCCTTAAAGAAATATCAAATAAAAAACAGGTCCCTATGCCGGATATTTATACAGAAAGCGGAAGATTCATAGCATCACCTTCTACCGTTTTAATCACTCCGGTAATAGAGCTTTTTTCGCAAGAATACAGCGAAAAATTTTTAAAATTAAAAGAAAAAAATCCGGATTTGGTAGAAGAACTTGTCGATTTATACAAAACCATCAACGAAAACAATTACATAGAATATTTTCACGATGCACTCGACCATTTCGAAAGTCTTTTAACGCTTTTTGATTTGGGATATATAGATTTAATTGATAGAAGCAACAGTGAGATATTAGTCCATTTAATTATAAAAAAAGCCCTTAAATACGCAACTACCAAAGGATTTAAAAATAAAGAACTAAAATCCATTAACGAAAAAATACAAGAGAAATATCTCGCAAACTTTTCTATTTTTCAAAGTTTACCGGATTTTTGGGGATTGGGACAACGATTCCCAATAATGCCGATTACCAAACTTAACATAACTCCCAATAGAAGTGCGACAATCTGGGACATTACATGCGATAGTGACGGTGAGATTCCGTTTAACAAAGAGTATCCTCTTTATTTGCATGATGTAGATTTAAACAAAGAAGATTATTATTTGGGATTTTTCTTAGTAGGTGCTTATCAAGAAATTCTTGGAATGAAACATAATCTTTTTAGTTATACGAATGAAGCTATTATAACATTCGACGAAGAAGGTAATCATACTATCGAATTTTTAGAACCAACCCAAAAAATAAGGGAAATTTTAATAGATTTGGATTATGACATTAATGAAATAGAATGGAAGTTAAAAGAAAATATAGAAAAACAGATAAGCAACGAAGAGCTTCAAAAAGAAATCTTCGGTGAATTGCTCTTATTGCTTAATGATATGGTTTATCTTAAAGATTAGTTGCCGTCGGATCGTTATTTGGGACGATATCTTCTCTTTTGATTAAATTATCTACTTTTAAAATTGTAATAATTCTACCGTCTTGCATTCTTCCCACACCTTCGATTATATCGTCCTCATTCGAATAGGTATCTGGGGGCGGTAGGATATTTTTTTTCTTAATTCTAACGGCTGAGGTTAGCTTATCGATTATGAAAGCCACGTCTTCATTTTTAATCTTCATAACGATGAATCTGGTGTTTTCATCTATTTCGTTTGCCGGGACTCCGAATTTTACTCTTAAATCAATTAGTGGTAGGACGTTACCCCTTAAATTAAACACTCCTAATACATAATCGGGCGTAAACGGAACTCGTGTCCATTCAATCGGTTTTATAATTTCTTGTATCGATAATATAGGGACAGCAAATTCTTCTTCACCTACTATGAATCCTACTAATTGGACGACTTCTTCTGATACGTTATCTTCCGGTTGCGTTAATGTTTTTTGTTGTTGTTTTACTATTTCATTTAAACTGCCCATTTTTTAACCTTTATAACCCTAAATTTCTTCTAACTACGTTTTGCAAATATTCCGGTGTATACGGTTTAGTAATATACTCGTTCATTCCGACTTCAACCCCTCTAACTCTATCCGCCTTAGTCGTTCTGCTCGTTACGGCGATAAGTGGTAATTTTCTGTATTTATTATATTTTCTAATTTCTTGCGCTAACGTATATCCGTCCATTCTCGGCATTTCTATATCAATAAGCATTGCGTCGACATCGTTATTTTTCTTTAATATTTCAAGCGCTTCCATACCGTCTTTTGCTTCTATTAAATTAACACCTAACTGCTCTAAGGCGTTTTTCATAATTTTTCTATCCATCGCACTATCATCAACCAACATTACAGTATAATCGCTCGGTTTTTCTTTTTTCTTTTTCGCTTCGTTTAACGATTCGGTAACTATTTTTCTGTTATGCGTCTCTTTTGCGAGTTTCATTAATGTCCCGACATCAACAATCAGCGTAACTCTACCATCACCTCTAATAGTGGCGCCGGCAATACCAGGTAGACCTTTTAAAAATTCTCCCAATGACTTAATAACAATCTCTTCTTGACCGATAAATCTATCAACTATCAATCCGATTTTAGTAGCCCCAAGTCCTAAAACGACTACGTATAGGTATTTTTCCGGTTCTAAGATTTTTTCTATTTCGAAAATATCAGCCATATTAACTAACGGCAATACTTCTTCGCGAAGTTTTAAAACGCTTTTTCCTTCAATCATATAGATATCTTCTTCTACAATTCTAACCGTTTCTATTACGTTTGAAAGAGGGACCGCAAATAAATCCTCTTGGCTTGCAACAAGCAGTGCTTGAATAATAGCGAGTGTAAGAGGAATTTTTAATTTAAACGTCGTGCCTTTCCCTGGAGCCGAATCTACTTCAATAATACCGTTTAATTTTTCTATATTTGTTTTTACAACGTCCATTCCAACCCCGCGTCCAGATACGCTTGTTACTTTCGAAGCGGTAGAAAATCCTGGTTTGAAAATCAGCATAAACGCTTCTTTATCACTCATATTCGCCGCTTCGCTTTCGGTGATTATTCCTTTTTCAATCGCTTTTCTTTTAAGAACGTCAGGGTCCATTCCTTTACCGTCGTCTTTTATTTCAATAACGATCATATTACCTTCATTGTAAGCTCTAAGCCAG
>Ga0256843_1001205_pt1 | contig 20829 bp, 17 predicted proteins | sample AlvinellametaG_FD_191572 | JGI IMG/M metagenome (GOLD analysis project Ga0256843, IMG submission 191572) | Pompeii worm associated microbial communities from hydrothermal vent at the East Pacific Rise, Pacific Ocean - Alvinella | ecosystem: Host-associated > Annelida > Integument > Unclassified ... | reverse complement strand
CGTGCTAATGACATCTTTATTCCTGCTATCTGTTATTTGACTAGATGTTCTCCTACACTTGCTTGTAGGATTTGTTTAGTTGAAGCTGATGGAAAGCAGGTTTACTCTTGTAATGCTAAAGTCAAAGATGGAATGGAGATTACAACCACAACACCAAATATTCTAGAAGAGAGAAGAGCTATTATGGAGGTTTACGATGTAAACCACCCTCTTCAATGTGGTGTTTGTGACCAAAGTGGTGAGTGTGAGTTACAAAACTACACACTTGAGATAGGCGTTGATTCTCAACACTATGCAATTCAAGATACAAAAAGAGAGACAAAAAACTGGAGTAGTGTACTTCACTATGACGCAGGACTCTGTATTGTTTGTGAGAGATGTACTACTGTTTGTAAGGATATGATAGGAGATTCTGCTATCAAAACTACAAAAAGAGGTGGTGCAACACTAGATAAGTCTCTAAAAGGTTCTATGCCAAAAGATGCTTATGCTATGTGGAATAAACTTCAAAAATCTATTATTGCACCAAGCAATGGAACAGATTATACAAATTGTTCTGATTGTGGAGAGTGTATTGCTGTTTGTCCTGTGGGTGCATTGGTGAGTAGAGATTTCCAATATACTACAAATGCATGGGATTTAAAGAAAATTCCAGCAACTTGCGCACATTGTAGTAGTGGATGTCAAATCTATTATGAAACGAAACCAACTTCAATAGCAGATAGAACAGAAAAGATTTATAGAGTAACAAATGAGTTCCATTATATTTCTCTATGTGGTGCAGGAAGATTTGGTTATGACTTTGAAAATAGAGTAGAAGGCAAAGATAAAGAGGCTTTTGCAAAAGCTGTCGAGGCATTCAAGAAAGCAAAAGTTATCAATTTCACTTCAGTTATTACTAATGAAGAGGCTCTAATGCTTCAGACTCTAAAAGAGAAACTTGGAGTTAAGCTTATTAATCGTGAAGCAAGAGCATTTCAGAGATTTTTGAATTTTTACTCTGAGGCTTCTGGAAAATCTCTATATACACTAGACTTCAAAGAGGTAATGGCAAGTGATTTTGTTATGAGTGTTGGGGCTAGTTTGAGAAATGACAATCCAAATGCTAGATATGCATTTAATAATGTTCAAAAGATGAATAAAGGTGCAGGATTATATTTCCATCCAGTTGGAGACACTCTAGTTCCTACATTTGGTAAAAATATAGAGATGTTCACTCATAAAGTTGGATATGAAGAGGTAGCACTACTATTAATTATTGACCTGTTTGCAGATAAAGATAAGCTTCCAGAAAGCGTAAAAGAGCAGTTAGATAGAGCTAAGTTACTTGAAATGCTTGGAAAAGATAGTGAGAGCTTTGAAAAATCTCTAGCAAAAATGTTAAAGAAAAAAGAGAAATTTTCTCTAATTATTGGAGAGGATTTATATTTCCATCCAAAAGCTGAAAATCTAGCAAAACTTATAGCAGTTCTAGAAAACTCTTCGGATGTTAAAGTGGCTATGATTCCACCAAAAACAAACTCTCTTGGTGTTGCACTTATTTGTGACCTTGATGATGAAGCTCAAGGCTTTACTATCGGATATAATGCTCTTGGAGACTTTAAACTTTCTGCTCTTGGTGATGGTGACTTGGATATACCAGCTATGAATCAACAAGAGGGAACTCTAACCAATATGCACAAAAGAGTAACTCCAACCAATCCAGCACTAGAGTATAAAGGGTATGAACTAAACGACATAATGAGGGAAGTTTTATCAGCACCACAATATACAATAGATTGGACTCCTCATCTACCAGTAGATAAAGGATTTAAGTCAATCAATTTTGATGATTTACCAAATGAGTATAAAAATGATGGAACTGAAAATAGAGGTTACTTACTAGATACTATTACCAAAGAGCCAAAAGATAGTATTGAAATTGATAAGTTTGATGACTCTATTGTTATGGATGGTGAGATTGCTTACAGATGTAACCCTCAGAGACAATTTAATGACTTTACAGATAAAGCTCATCAAATTTTTGAAAAGTTTGGACTATATGCAAGTCCAAAGAGAGCTGAAAGTCTTGGAGAGAAAGTTGTAGTTGAGTTTGATAATGGCAACTTAGAGTTAGATGTAATAGTTGATGATAGGATGGAAGGTGATATAGTTGCTGTTCCAGACTTTAAAAGTGCTGAGAATATCTATGAACTCTTTGGAGCTAATAGATACCAAAAAGTAATTATAAGGGAGGTATAAATATGGATGCAACAGTGTTACCTGAAGTGACCCCAGCAGGTGTGATTATTAAAGCCATTTTAATTCTGGCGATAATTTCAGCTATTGCAGGGTTTGGTACATATATTGAGAGAAAAGTTTTGGCTTTTATGCAGAGAAGATTGGGACCGCAACATGTAGGTCCATTTGGACTATTACAGTTGATAGCCGACGGGATAAAACTATTTACAAAAGAGGATATTATACCTCAAAATGCAAATAGAATTATCTTTATGATAGCTCCTATAATTACAGCAGCAACAGCATTTATAGCACTTGGGGCAGTACCAGTTTTTCCAGACTTTACAATTCCAGTTTTGGATATATATGTTCCTTCTATTGCATCTGATGTTAATGTGGGGATATTACTTGTACTTGGAATGATGGCAGCTGGGCTTTATGGCCCACTTCTTGCTGGTATGGCACAAGCAAACAAATGGGGACTTATTGGTAGTGCCAGAACTGCTGTTCAATTTTTGAGTTATGAGGTAGTTACAGGTTTATCTCTACTTGCTCCTATTATGTTGGTTGGTTCTTTGTCTTTTGTTGACTTTAATAACTATCAAACTGATGGATACTGGATGGTAGTTTATCAACCAGTTGCATTTATTTTGTTTTTGATAGCAGGATACGCAGAGACAAACAGAACACCATTTGACCTTCTTGAGCATGAAGCAGAGATAGTTTCAGGTTATGTAACTGAATATAGTGGTATGAGATGGGGAATGTTCTTTATTGGTGAATATGCAAATATGATAACTATTGGAATTATTGCTTCTATTGTATTCCTTGGTGGATATAATGATTTTTGGATAATTCCAGGTTGGATTATGATAATTGCAAAAATTGCATTCTTGTTTTTCTTGATGCTATGGGTAAGAGCCGCTTGGCCTCATGTTAGACCAGACCAACTTATGTGGTTGTGTTGGAAAGTATTAATGCCAATAGCTGTTATAAATGTTGTTATCACAGGTATTGTGATGATGATAGTATAAGGAGTAGTAATGGGTTTAGAGCAGTTTAAAAACAGAAATGTTGGAACACAAAATTATGTTAAGTTAGAGCTAACACATCCACCAAAGAGTAGATGGTGTGCCTTTAAACAAGTGGTATCAAGAACATTTCAAGGAGAGTTATTTGTTGGTCTTTGGGTAGCACTAAGAGAGATGATAAATGCTCTTTTTAGAGGTCAAATGCATACAACTCAATATCCACTTGAAAAGTTACCAATATCTCCAAGATATAGAGCGATTCATGAGATGTTGAGACTTCTTGAGAGTGGACATTATAGATGTATTGGATGTGGATTGTGTGAAAAGATATGTCCAGCTAACTGTATTACTATGGATACTAGATATGATGAAAACCATAGAAAAGAGGTTAGTGAATATACTATCAATTTTGGTAGATGTATTTTTTGTGGATATTGTGCAGAGGTTTGTCCAGAGTTGGCAATTGTTCATAGTGGTAGATATGAAACAGCTAGTGAACAGAGAGCTAGTTTTAGTCTTTTTGAGGATATGTTAACACCAATAGATAAGCTTAATCTCCAACAAGAGTTTCAAGGTTTTGGTGCTATTAGTCCTAATGCTGATGAGAATATCAAAAAGACGCCATTAGCGTACTAAAAAAGGAGAATGGGTATGTATGAAGTGATAGCCTTTTATGTCTTTGCAATATCAACAGTGGTATTGTTTGGGATTACGGCTTTGAGTAAAAATGTACTGTATGCAATGACATCATTGGCAGCAGGTATGGTAATAATTTCAGGATTCTTCTTCCTTTTGGGAGCAGACTTTTTGGGTGTTGTTCAACTAATTGTATATGTGGGTGCTGTTATGGCTCTTTATTCATTTGCAATGATGTTCTTTGATGCAACTAGAGATATAAAAGAGAAACATCAAAATCCAGCATTAGTTTTTCTATTGGGTGGATTAATGGCTGTTGTTTTTGTAATTATATTCTCAGCACCAATTATAGGAGAGAATATTGAAGCACTCTATCCAATAGTTGAAGGTGTTGGAAATGCACAAGCTGTTGGTAAAGTACTATTTACAAAGTATCTTGTACCTTTTGAGGTAGCTGCTATTATGTTACTTGTGGCGATGATTGCAGGTATTATTCTTGCAGGTAAGAAAATGGATCACTCTTTGACTACTGAAGTTATCGAAGAAGAGCCAGAAGATGAGATTTTAAAGGAGAGCAGATGATAGGAGTTAGTCACTATCTTATACTATCAGGAATACTCTTTAGTATAGGGTTTATGGGGGTACTTAGAAGAAAGAATCTTCTAATGCTATTTTTTGCAACAGAGATAATGCTAAATGCAGTCAATATTGCTTTTGCCGCAATAGGTAACTATTATAGTGATTTATCGGGTCAAATGTTTGCTTTTTTCGTGATTGCAGTAGCAGCAAGTGAAGTTGCTGTTGGACTTGGTTTATTGATTGTACTTTACAAAAAATATGGTTCTCTAGACCTTGATGTTATAGCAACCATGAAAGGATAGTAGATATGGAAAGTTTAGTTTATATTGCACTCTTTGCTCCTTTTGTTGGGTCGCTTTTTGCAGGGCTATTTTTTGCTAGGAGTCCAAAGAATATTATTGTAGGGATTGTAAATCCAGCACTTATTTTTATTTCTTTTTTAGCTTCAGTTGTTTTGGCATTTCATGTAGCTGAATATGGAGAGATACATGTAAAAATGATGGATTGGATAAGTGTTGGTAACTTAAATATTCCTTTTGGATTTATAGTTGATGAAGTTAGTGTAACTATGATGGTAGTTGTAACTTTGGTTTCAACTGTTGTTCATATCTACTCAAATGGATATATGGACCACGATAAGAGTTTCAATAGATTTTTCTCATATCTATCAGCATTCGTTTTTTCGATGATGATACTTGTTATGAGTGATAACTTTGCTGGTCTATTTATCGGTTGGGAAGGTGTTGGAGTTTGTTCATGGTTACTAATTGGATTTTGGTATCACAAAGAAGATGTTACACCAGATATAAATCCAGCTATATCTCCATCATATGCAGCAAATGAAGCGTTTATTATGAACCGTATTGCTGACCTTGGAATGCTTGTTGGTATTTTCCTAATCTACTGGAATGTAGGTTCACTTCAGTATGATGTTGTATTTGATAAGTTACCACACTTAGCTGATGGACTTTTGGTTTCTATTGCTATTGCTCTATTTATTGGTGCAATGGGTAAATCAGCTCAGTTTCCACTTCATACATGGCTAACAGATGCGATGGAGGGTCCAACTCCAGTTTCGGCACTTATTCACGCAGCAACTATGGTTACAGCTGGAGTTTTCTTGGTAATTAGAGCAAATCCTCTATATAGCCTAGATGCAGTACAAGGAGTTAGCTACTTTATTGCAGCACTTGGTACATTTGTAGCATTTTATGCAGCTTCAATGGCACTAGTTAATAGAGACTTAAAGAGAATTATTGCTTACTCAACTCTATCTCAACTAGGATATATGTTTGCAGCAGCTGGACTTGGAGCTTATTGGATAGCACTTTTCCACCTTGCAGCTCACGCATTCTTCAAAGCTCTTTTATTCTTGGGTGCTGGTAATGTTATGCACGCAATGGATGATGAGCTTGACCTATTTAAGATGGGTGGACTCAAAAAGGTAATGAAGGGTACATATATCTATATGGGTGTAGCATCTCTAGCACTTGCTGGAATTCCTCCTCTTGCTGGATACTTCTCAAAAGATGCAATTATTGAGACAGCATTTAATGAGGGTGCTTATATTATGTGGTTTATGTTGGTTTTCACAGCTGGACTTACAGCATTTTATAGCTTTAGACAAGTATTCTTGACATTTGAGGGTGAAGAGAGATATAAAAAATATGGTTTTCATCCACACGAAATGTATAAATATGTTTTGGTAGCTATGAGTCCTTTGGCTATTTTGGCTGTAATTGCAGGTTGGTTCCAAGGAAACTTCCATGAGTTTGTAACAAAATTGCTACCAGATTATGAGATGAGTCATCACACTCACCATATTGCATGGATTCTTGGATTGATTGTTTTAGCTTTTGCTGTTACTGGAATAGTAATTGCATATAGAAAATATGCACTAAAAGGTGAAAAAGCATTCAAACCAAATAAAGAGGTTGAACAGAAGTTCTTGTATAGATTACTTATCAATCAATACTATGTACCTCAGTTTTATGTAGATTTTATCGTAAAACCATATACAGTAATTTCCAAAAAATTCTGGGAAATAGATAAAGCTATTATCGATGGAGCTGTTGACTTGATTGCAAAAATACTATACAAAGCTGGGGATAAAACAAGAACAATACAAAATGGTAACCTCTCATCTTATCTTAATTGGATGGGTGCAGGTGCATTACTGTTAATATTGGTTGCAGCAACTTCAGCTGTTATGGGTTAAGGAGAGGTTTATGGAGCATATATTAAGTATATTAATATTTTTCCCACTATTAGCGGGGATATTGGGATTTGTTGTTGATAAAAATTCAGCAAAGGCATACGGTATAGCAGTAGCTTCTGTGGAGTTTCTGCTTTCACTTTGGTTATGGGTAGGTTTTGATACCAAAAATGCAGGTATGCAATTTACAGAGTTTATACCAATCTCTACTCAATTTGGTATCTCTTATAACTTAGGTGTTGACGGAATATCACTATTTATTGTGATTATGTCAGCTATGATAACTCTCTTGGGAATTATCCTATTGGATGAAGAGAAGATAGCAAATATGAAAAATATGATAGTCTCTCTTCTTTTCTTGGAAATGACAATGGTAGGAGTTTTCTTATCTCTTGATGCTATTGTATTTTATCTTTTCTGGGAGTTATCACTTGTTCCTATGCTCTATATTATAGGTGCATGGGGTGGGCCAACTAGAGTTTATGCAGCAATTAAGTTTTTCTTATATACATTTGCTGGTTCTCTAATTATGTTGGTTGGTCTTTTAACCATAGCTTATCTATATCACTTAGAAGCAGGTGTATGGTCGTTTAATTTACTTGATTGGTATCAATTAGATTTATCTGTAAATTTACAGTTCTGGTTATTTTTGGCTCTTTTTGCTGGATTTGCTATCAAAGTGCCGATGTTTCCATTTCATACATGGTTACCACACGCTCACGGACAAGCACCAACTATTGGTTCTGTAATCCTTGCAGCTGTCTTACTTAAGATGGGAACTTATGGGTTTGTAAGATTTTCACTTCCACTATTCCCTGATGCATCGGTACAAATGATACCATTTATTATGGTTTTATCTATTATAATGGTTATTTATACAGCAATGGTTGCGTTTGCTCAAAAGGATATGAAACAGGTTATTGCTTATTCATCTGTCTCACATATGGGTATTATTATGATAGGTGTTTTTGCGATGAATCCTGAGGGACTTGCTGGTTCTGTATTTTTGATGCTCTCTCATGGAATTGTATCGGGAGCGTTATTTATGCTTGTTGGTGTAATTTATGATAGAACTGGTACAAAAATTATGAGCAACTTTGGTGGAATCGCATCGATTATGCCAGTTTATGCCACAGTTTTTGGAATAATGCTTATGGCTTCAGTTGGACTTCCTCTTACTATTGGGTTTGTAGGAGAGTTTTTGGTACTACTTGGTTTTTATGAGGTTTCTCCAGTTGGTACAGTTTTGGCAGGGACAACTATTATTATAGGTGCTATTTATATGCTAAGCCTATTCAAAAAATCATTTTTTGGCCCTGTAACTAATGAAAAACTCAAAAAATTAAAAGACTTAAATGCAAGAGAATTAACAGCACTATTACCATTAGTGGCGATTGTTGTATGGCTTGGTGTATATCCAAAACCAGTTTTAGGTCCAATCGATACTAGTGTAAAAAAACTTTTGGTTGATATGAAATACAAAGCTAGAACACCAGAAGCAAAAGAGACTATTATTTCTCTTCAACAAGCTAAGGAGGAAAAATAATGTTAGAGCCAGTAAAAATTAGTTTGGAGGCACTCAACCTTGCTACGCTTATGCCTATGCTTATAGCAGTAGCAGGTGGGCTTATTATATTGACAATAGATTTAATCAAAGAGGATTTACATAAATCTCTCTATGTTATGCTAACAATATTGATTATTCTGATTGATATGGGAGCTACGCTTGGGTTAAATGTCAATGATAGAGGCTTTTTTAATGTGATGCTTGTTGATGGTATCTCTATTATCACTCAGATTATTATGTTGATAGCATCGGCACTATTTATTCCTCTAGCATTAACATCAAAGAGATTTCATGAATACTCATATCCTGAGTTTTTTGCACTTTTCTTGTTTATGTTAGCTGGATTACAATTTATGGTTAGTAGTGATAATTTGATTTTAATCTTTATAGGACTTGAGACTTCATCTCTAGCTCTATATACTCTAATAGCACTACACAACAGACACAACTCTTTTGAGGCTGCTGTAAAATATTTTACAATGGGTGCATTAGCTGCTGGTTTCTTTACTATGGGTTCAGCTATTCTTTATGGATTAAGTGGAAGTTTAGAGCTTGGTCAGATAGCAGATGCACTTCAAAGTAGAATAACAGAACCAAGTATATTAGCTCTAATTATAGGTGGGGCTTCATTTTTACTTGCTTCATTTGCATTTAAATTGTCTCTTTTCCCATTTCACACATGGGCACCAGATGTATATGAGGGAGCATCAGCACCACTTGCTGGATATATGTCAATAGTTCCTAAAATAGCTGCGTTTGTTGTTTCTATTAGAATTTTTGAGATGTTTATCAAGCTAAATGTTGAGTGGATACAGATAGCTATTTTGACAATGGCTGTTATCACTATGACTCTAGCTAATATTATGGCTCTAGTGCAAGAAGATGTAAAGAGAATGTTGGCATACTCTTCAATCTCTCATGCTGGATTTGTAATGGCAGCAGTAGCTATCGCTACAACTCAGTCAAACTCAGCAGTATTTTTATACTATGGACTATTTATGTTTACAAACTTAGGTGCATTTGCTATGCTTTGGGTTAGTCGTCATAAACATAAAATTCACCATGCTAGATTTGACCACCCTTATGAGAAGTTTGCAGGTATGATAAATATTATGCCAATGGGTGCTGTTGTTATGGCTCTATTTATGCTTTCTCTTGCTGGAGTTCCTCCATTTTCAGTATTCTGGGGTAAAGTTTATATTATGGGTTCAGCTGTAAACTCTGGAATGATATGGTTGGCTATTGTTATGGGTATAAACTCAGCAATTTCAGCATACTACTATTTGAAACTAATAGTATATATGTTCCTAAGAGAACCATCTAATAATACAAGTGAAGAGACTGTTTATTATAATGTATCTAAACCATTAATGACAGTTCTAGGTATTACAGTTCTTGCAACAGTAAGTTCGATTTTCTTTGTTGACCCACTTTTAGAGTATATTACTCAAATGGTTAAAATAAGTGGGTATTAATAGACACTTTTTGACTTAAAAAGATAGTATAATTTCCAAAAATTATTGGAGGTTATACTATGAATATGATTGAACTACTAAGTTGGTTTCAAACCAACTATCCTCACTTACAAAAGGCACTACAAGAGTGTACTCACCATTTTGATAATCAAAATCTAAATCCATATCATATAGAGGGAGATTGTTGGAGTCATACGCTATTGGTTTGTAAAGTAGCAGAATTGAGAGAGTATGATATAGTAGTAAAGGTTTCGGCACTTTTACATGATATTGGTAAACCAAAAGCTAGAAGAGTAAATCCCAAAAATAATCATGTTCGTTTTTTTGGACATGAAAAGATTTCAGCAGATATGTCAAAGCCATTAGTGAAAGATTTAGAGAGTAGAGGAGTATTAACAAAAGATGAGGGAGAGACTGTTTTGGAATTAGTAGCTTCTCATTCATATTTGTATAAACATACAAAGGAGGAGATTTATCAGAAATTTAAAGATAATAGAACTCTATTTAATTACCTATTACAGTTAGGAGAGTGTGATAATTTGGGTAGATTCTCTAATAGTATGAGAGAATCTGAGGATAACTATAATAGTCTAAAAGATATTTTTGACTAATGAGACTCATCTATTTCATATAGGTGATGGTTATCTATATCATCATCAAAAGCTTTTTTGTTGAGAGATATAATAGCTACTAAAGTAAGGGAGTATATAAAGGTAGATAATAGTATTACTCCTATTACAATAGCTTCAAACATCTCTCTATATTCAAAATGTTCTGGTAACATCTGTATCATAACTATTGATAGCCCACCCTTTATTCCTGCAAAGAGTAGTACACTCCACCAGCGAAAATTAATATCTGTCATTTTTTTGGTTATATTTGATACAAAAGCAAAAGAACCTATCATTATAGCCCTAATTATTGTAGTAACCAAAAACATTAATATAATCTCTTTGTGATAGTGTATTAGCAAATCTATATTTACTATACTTGCCATAGATACAAAGAGAAAGGTATTGGCAATTAGTGCTAATACTGCTATATAGTTTAGGTTCTGTTGATGTCTTTGGATATGACTAATATCTGTTGTAAGTTTTCTAGTAATAGCATTCATAAAGTTACTAGAGAATACTTTTTTGCTTTTGTTGGTTTGATTTACTATTCTTTTAGCTTTTTTGACTCTATCTGAGACTATTTCAAAAGATTTATTCGTGATAGTATTTAAAGTAATAATAGCTACTATTACAGATAGCAATCCAGATACATGAAATTTTTCAGCCAATTCAAATGCACCATAAGCAGTTAGCAAAATTAGAACCAATTCACTCATAGGGTCACTGGTGAGTCTCATTAAAATAATTCCAAACCAACCAACAATAAAACCAATTAATACAGATAGACTTAAAACCTTTAGAGATACCAAGGTAATATCCATAGCAGTTATATTTTCGCCTCTAAGCATAGGAAGTGCTACAAATACAAATATAATCAAAGCAGTAGCATCATTAAAGAGAGATTCTCCTTCTGCTAATATTTTGAGTTTATGTGAAACTCTAAAACTAGAAAAGACACTAACCACAGAGACGGGGTCAGTAGCCATAACCATAGCAAATAGAGCTATAATAGCACCAGTTGAGAGGTGATAATCTACAAAAAAGGTATGGGCTGTAAATATTCCTATAATCACAGAGACTGCTACTGAAAATAGTGCAAGATAGAGCAGACTTAGTGCATTTTTCTTTAAGTCTTCCAATTTAAGTTGCAAGGCATCAGATGCTATTAATATAGGTATCAAAGAGATAACAAGCTCAGCAAATCCCTCTTCTGAAAAGAGTTTCAAATTGGGAAATAGATAATAAAATCCATAACTAAGAGATATTAATGTAATTGGGGAAGGTATTTTTAGATATTTTTGTATCTCTATTGACAAAAATAGTATAGTCAATAAAACCAAAAGTGTAACAATCATTATTTCTACTTTTTATTTTATTTTATCAAATAACCTTTTAAAAATATTTTAAGCTGACTCTTTTTTTTCTATTATTACCACAGCAATAGCAAATCCTCCATCATGAGATATAGATAGAGAAGAGTTTTCGATTTTGTGATACTCTTGTGCTTTTTGGCTTAGTTTAAAATGTGGAGCATTTTTTTTGTCTTTATATATAATAATATCATGAAATGATAGCTCTTTTCCTATTCCACAGCCTAGGGCTTTTGATATTGCTTCTTTTGCCGACCAATATCCAGCTAAACTTTCAGGTTTTTTGCTAAGCGTCTCTTTTTCTATTTGAGTTAGAAATCTATTTATAAATTTATCTCCAAATTTCTGTATAGACTGTTCTAGTCTACTAATTACTGTAATATCTGTTCCAATTCTCATAATTTATCTTTTTTTATCAATCTCCTCAAAGAAAACTCCATCTTAATTGCGAAAGCAATAAGGTGGAGATGAATTTGAGCTTTTGAGCAAATTATATCAAAAAAGATAATTTTTTTAATAAAGAAAATAGTATAAAGTAGAGAAGTGCTTTTAACAATAAATATCTCAGTAGTTGTCAAAAAATAAAAACTCCACAATAACCACACTATGGCTACACAACCCACCCACTTTTATAATATATAATTCTATTGTCACCCCTAAAAAGGAGTATCAAATTGATAAAGAATTTAATATATTTTATGATTATATCGTTATCTAATGCCTATAATATAAATTCAACAGATATATCAGGCATAAAAAGAGATACCCCAAGTCAGATAGAAAAGAAAATGGATATTATATATACTGACATGAGCATAGGGGACGCGACAAAAGGTAAAGAGATTTTTGAAAAGAAAATCAAATTTTTCTGTGGTATTTCTGATGATGATTTTTTACCTATTCATACACAAGATGAGTGGGAAGCAATAGCTCAAGCTGGAAAATTCAAAGAAGAGATTTTTAGGATTTGTCCAAAATTAAAAAAAATTTATCAGGATAAGTGGTCAGCTAATTTGTATCAATTTGTTTATGAGTATGCCATTGATAGTGGTAATATACCATGATATTCTTTTAGGTGGATTTTTTTTACTCTCCTCTAATCCACCTAAATGAGTATCTAATAACATTCTCCTCCTATAATTTTTAAGTCATTATGCCAAAATTAGATACTCAGACAAAAAAGATAAATAATTTATATTAAGCTATTAAACGCTTAACTCCTTTTTTTATTATTTGTATTTTTTTAGAAATATCAAAAAATTAAACTCTAAAAAAACAAAAATATTAAGATATTTTGTGAAAAATTAGATAAAATAGTTTTTATTAACTAAAGGGATAAGTAGGAATGAGTAGATTAAATAAAATATTTTTTGGACCAGCAGGAACGGGAAAAACACGAGAAGCAAACATTGAGGCAGTAAGATTAGTTTGTGAAAGTAAAGAATTAAAAAAATACAAATTTAATAAAAATGATTATCGTACAATTCAAAAAAATTTAAAGGATTTTAGTAAACTATCAGAAATATCGGATAAAGCAAATGATAAAATTATTGAAAAAATTCAAAACCTATCTCTATCTGTTGATTCTGTAGTAAATACTCTTACATTTAATGACATTAAAGCACTTGTTGGAAATGGTAATGATAGAGATAAGGCAAAAAAAAATATAGCAGAATATAGGATATATCCTTTAATTGAAATGATTACATTTCATCCGAGTTACTCTTATCAGGATTTTGTTGAAGGTATAAGTGTTGAAACTAACAAAGAAACTAATGATATAGAATATAAAGTAAAAGATGGAATTTTTAAAAAAATATGTGATAGGGCAGAAAATAATCCTGATTATAATTATGTTCTTATTATTGATGAAATAAATAGAGGAGATATTGCCTCTATTTTTGGGGAGCTTTTTACTTTATTAGAGGACAATAAAAGAAAAGGAAATGATGAAGAACTAGGTATAAATTTACCTTATTCAAAGGATGAAAAAGGAAATCCTAAAAAACTGTTTGTTCCTAAAAATCTTTATATTCTAGCAACCATGAATACAGTTGATAAGTCCATAGCACTTATAGATGTTGCTCTTAGGAGACGATTTGATTTTATTGAGTGTATGCCACAATATAAATTATTTGAACTAAAATCTATCAATAAAGTTGATTTATCTAAGTTATTAGAAACAATGAATCAACGAATAACAATTTTGAAAAATGAACATTATCAAATAGGACACTCTTATTTTCTTAATATTAATAATATGGATGAGCTAAGGGAGGTAATGATAAAGAAAGTTATTCCTCTACTTCAAGAGTATTTTTATGATGATTGGAAATCTATCTGTGCAGTTCTTCATCAATCTTATCAAAATCCAAAGAATAATGGATTACTAATAAAAAAAGAAATAAATAAAAAGCTTTTTGAAAGTGAGTTTGATGAGCTATTTGCTTATACTAATAAAACTATTTTTGAAATTAATAAAGAATTTTCAGAAGAAGATATTAAAAAAGTTTACGAGTAGTTAATCCTATGATAGAAACTTTAATTATTGTGGAACATGAAGAAATTTTTGTATCTAATGAAAGAAATATAGATAAAAAAATAATTTCTGAAAAAGATAAAAAAGAACTTTTTTCTATAGAACATACGGATAGATTTAATAAAAAAACATATGTTTTTTCTCGTAAAGGTAGAGATGGAATCAAAGCTAACTCTATTGTTGGGTCAATTTCTTTAAAAAGTGGCTTAATTATTGAAATTTTACCGAAATTTGCAAAAGAGAATGATTTGAAAGATGAGAAAATTATAAAAAAATATAGAAAAAATCTTTTGAGAATGATTCAAGTCTCTAATGAAAAAAATTTTATTAGTTCAACGCTTCAAAGTTCAAAAGTTTCTGCAGGAGAGATGCCTCTTATTCATTATATGATAGAGCTTTTTAGTGAATCATTATTACACTCATTACGAAACAGTATGGTTAGCACCTATAACAAGACTATAGAAAATTCTTCTTTGATTAGAGGGAATATTTTACTAACAAAAACTTTACAAAATAATATAGTTGATAAATCTAAGGTCTATATTTCTTATAACAAGCATTCCTCAAATAACCTTTTAATGCAAATTTTTAAAACATTGGCTAAACTACTTCTTAATGATACAAATCTATCTTATAGAGCTAAGCAATACTTATATGAAGTATATATTTTACTTGATAGTGTTGATAGTATCTCATTGAAACAATACCATTTTGAAAAGGTAATTTTTAATCGACTTAATGATAAATATGAAATACTTTTTAAACAAGCAGAGTTTATATTTAATCAATATATGCCATTTACCAGTAATATAAATTCTACGCCATTTTGGGCAATACTCTTCAATATGGATTATTTATTTGAAAAGTTTTGTGCCTATTTATTAAGGCGTTCACAAATAGAAATAGTAGAACAAGAGAAAGTTCCTGCTTTTGAACATGATAATGTTTTGATTAGTGCTAAGCCTGATTTTATTATTAAAGAACAAGTTGATTCATTTCATCAAAAAAGTATAAATGTTATTGATGCAAAATGGAAATTATTAGATAATGAAAAGACATTATATGGGCTAAATACTCAAAATTTTTGGCAACTTTTTAGCTATATGAATTTGATGGAAAGTGAAGAAGTTAATGGATATTTTATTGTTCCTAAAAATAGTAATGAATTTGATGATAAGATTATTTTTGAACCTATAAGGGAAGGAAATAAATCTATTTCTATTTTGAGTATTGATTTTTCTTTAGAGTTTGAGGAGATATTAAATCGCTATCAATTTAAATTAAATGATGGTTATTTAGTAGTGAATTTGCAAGAAAAAAAAGAATTAGTTGTTGAAGATAAAGAAGTTACTGAAATTAAGATAGAGCCATATCCACCTACTAACCTCAAAAATAAATTTGAATTTAATCTTGAAGAGTTCATTAAAGAACTTGAAACATTACATAATAATAAAAATATAAGAAAAAGACTTTCCCATAATAAAAAAGATGAAAGATTTAAAAACTTATACCATTTAAAAGAAGTATATAATAGTACAAGTAAAATTTTTAAATTATCTATAAAAGAGAATTTAGATAAAGAGTCTTGGAATTTTGAATCATTAGCAATAAAATATATTCCTTCTAATATTGTTAAATTAAAAAATATACTTGCTTTAAGTCTTTCTAATAATAAAATTCAAGATTTACCAATTGAATTATTTCGATTAAAAAAAATAATGATATTAAATATATCAAATAATACTTTACAGTCTTTGCCAAAAGAAATAATAAATCTTAAAAATTTAAAGCTTTTGATTATTGATAAAGAGTTAGCAAAAAATAATATTGATATATTAAAAGAATTAAAAAATCAAGGTGTTAAGGTTGAGGATGATAAAAAAAATAATTTAATAAAAGATATTTTAATGGAAAAAGCTCAAGAAATAAAAAAGAATTTTAATAAAAAAGAAGAACCAGCTAAATATCATCTACTAACAATAGAACAATATTCTCAGTTGACTAAAGAAGAAAAATTAAAGTTTGTTGATGAAAGTGATTTTTCTTTAGTTTCAAGAGAAATTATAGAACTAATTATGGTAGAAAAAGACATTGATATATTAGAAGATTTTACTTATAATCAAACATTACCATTATCATTTGCTTTTGCAACATATAATAATCATTTAGAGAGAGAATTAAGTGAGGTTAACCGTTTAAAAGAAAATCTTATCAAAAGAGAACATAAAATATTAAATTTAATTTTAAGTTTAGAAATAAAAAAGCAAGAAATTTATATCCAAAATAATTTTAATAAATTAGAAAAAGATATTCTGTTAGGGTATGCTATGAGTAAATTATTAAAATTTAAAAGAATTCGAGAGTTAATATCAAAACAAAGTACAGATTTGGATATTCTAAATGAACTTTCTAAAAATAAAGATGATGAAAAAGTTTTATTGAATATCATGTTTAAAAACCGAGAATATAAAGAATTTCAAAATATACATACTAATTATTCAACCATAATATTAGATAGAATTGCTCATTATCATCAATATTACGAATATGAAAATAAATTTTGTTTAATTACAAAACTTGCCAGAAATTATTCATTAACAGATAAAACTAAGGAGTATTTATTTGAAAAATATAAAAAAGACAAAGTATTTTTAGAAGAGTTAAGTCAAAATAATTCTAAATGGGAATTGCAAAATAAAATAGAAAAAGAATTAAGTAGATATATTTCTTTAGAAACTAAAAAATTTAATAATTTTGAAAAGTTTAATTCTATTAATTTTGAATCCAAAAATTTTAGATGAGAGTTAATAGTTATAAAAAAAGAGATAGCCAATATATTTTTTTTGGCAATTTGACCTTTTTCTCAAAAAAATGTACTATTTCTTTAAAAAAGAGTAATTAATGGCAAAGAAAAAAACTATATTTGAGTGTCAAGCTTGTGGTTTTCAATCCCCCAAATGGTTAGGTAAGTGTACAAACTGTAATCAGTGGGATACTATGGTAGAACTTACAACTGAACAGATAAAGTTCTTGGAAGAGACAAAACAGCTTAGTAAATCAAATGCTAAATCAAAAGCAACTCCAATAACTCAAATAGAACAAGAGAATATCAAAAGATTTAGTTCTGGTAGTAAAGAGCTTGATTTGGTTTTGGGTGGTGGAATAGTTTCAGGTTCTCTTACTCTAATTGGAGGAAGCCCTGGTATTGGGAAATCTACACTACTACTTAAAATTGCTGGAAATTTAGCCCAACAAAAGAGAAATGTACTCTATGTTTCAGGAGAAGAGTCAGCAGGACAGATAAAACTTCGTGCAAATAGATTAAATGCTAATTATGATGAACTCTTTTTATTGCCTGAAATAAATATGCAAACTATTACTCAAGAGATAAATAGCAAAGATTATGGATTTATTGTAATTGACTCTATTCAAACACTCTATTCTGAAGATACTCCATCAGCCCCAGGTTCTGTAACTCAAGTTAGAACTATAACTTTTGAGCTTATGAGAATAGCAAAGAGCTTGGATATTGCTATATTTATTATTGGACATATTACAAAAGAAGGCTCAATAGCAGGTCCTAGAGTCTTAGAGCATATGGTGGATACTGTTTTATACTTTGAAGGAGATGCTAATAGTGAGCTTAGACTTCTTAGAGGATTTAAAAATCGTTTTGGAAGTACAAATGAAGTTGGAATTTTTGAGATGGGCAAAAAGGGTTTACTTGATGCCAAAAGTATGGCTGGAAGATTTTTTAATAAAAGTAAACTAGCTTCAGGTTCAGCCCTGACTGTGATGATGGAAGGGAGCAGACCAATTATTATAGAGATTCAAGCCCTAGTAACAGAATCATATGGACATCCAAAGAGAAGCTCTACTGGATTTGATAATAATAGATTAAATATGCTTTTAGCTCTTTTGGAAAAAAAGCTAGATTTACCACTTGGAACTTATGATGTTTTTATTAATATTTCAGGAGGAATCAAAGTAAATGAACCTGCTGTTGATTTGGCTATTATTGCTTCGATTCTAAGCTCATATAGAGATAGAGAGCTAAGTAGTAAAACAATATTTGTAGGAGAAGTAAGTCTAACAGGAGAAATAAGAGAAGTCCCCTCACTTTCCCAAAGACTCAAAGAGATAGCTACTCAAGGCTTTAGTAAAGCCGTAATTCCTACTAAACCATTAGAAGAGACACCTATTAAATGTTATATAGCAAATGAAGTCTCAAAAGTAGTAGAGTGGATGTAAAATACACATTTATCATATTTTGGGTATAATTAAATAAAACAATAAAGGATTTTTTATGCTAAAAAAAGTTTTATTTATTTTACCAATGATTATAAACTTCTCTCTTGCTGATTATAGCAATATGATTAAACCAGTTATAGAACTCAGTATAGAGGGTGGTGGAGATGAGCTTGTTACTATTGACCATCTCTATGATGGTGATTATACTATTGATGCTGGAGATGGACTAAATATGGCAATGGGAATGTCTATTTATAACCCTATAAATAATTTTGAAACTCAATTGAGTGTTGGTTATAAATTTGACACAGATAGTGCTAGTAATGGAGATGTTACATGGAGTATGATTCCTATTAATGCATTGGGCTTTTATACTATTCCCCATTGGAGATTTGGAGGAGGATTGACTTATCATGTTAGTCCAAAACTTAGAAGTATTCTAGATACTAGTAGATTTACAGATGATTTTGAAAATGCTTTGGGTGCAATAGTTCAGATTCAGTATGAACCTTTTAACTTTATGTCAATAGGATTAAGGGGGACTTTTATTGAGTATGAATTAAAAGCTGATAGTTCTAAAAAGACAAATGGAAATAATTTAGGACTTGTTTTGACTTTCAAATTTGGTGGGACACAATCGAGATATAGATAGTTATGAAGTTACCAGAGATTATAAAAACTATATCAAAAGCCATTAGAGAAAAGAATGGTAGAGCTATTGTAGTAGGTGGAAGTGTTCGAGATTATTTTTTGAATCTTCCTATAAAAGATTATGATATAGAAGTTTATGGATTGGACTCTCTTTTTGAGCTAGAAAAAATTTTGAGTAGATATGGTAAAGTCAAAGCTGTTGGTAAAAAATTTGGTATTTTAAAACTTATACATAGAGGAGAGGAGTATGATTTCTCCTTTCCTAGAACAGAAAATAAAATATCAAAAGGACATAGAGGGTTTGAGGTTTTTTGTAATGGAAAAATGGATTTTAAAGAGGCCTCTATTCGTAGAGATTTTACTATTAATGCTATGGGGTATGATATAGAAAAAAATGAATTTTTAGACCCTTTTAATGCAAAAGAAGATATAAAAAAGAGACTTCTAAGACATATAAACGATAGTTCCTTTATCGAAGACCCCCTAAGAATTTATAGAGGTGTTCAGTTTTGTGCTAGGTTTGGATTTGAATTAGATAAAAGTACATTTAAATTATGTAAAAATATGGTTGAGAGAGATGAGCTTTTGGAATTGCCAAAAGAGAGAGTCTATGAGGAGTTTAAAAAGCTATTACTAAAATCAGATAAACCCTCTATTGGTTTTGAGTTAATGAGAGAGCTTGATATATTAAAGTATTTTCCAGAACTAAAAGCAATAGTAGGAGTCCCTCAAAATCCAAGATGGCATCCAGAAGGGGATGTATGGACTCATACTCTATTGGCTATAAATAAAATGGCACAGATGAAAAAAGGAGAAGAAAAAAGAGATTTGAAATTGATGTTTGCAACTCTTTGTCATGATTTGGGTAAGGCTACTCATACTCAAATAAAACCAGATAGAATATCAGCAAGAGGACATGAACTAGCAGGTGTAGAACCTACAAAGAAATTCTTGTATAGATTAACAGATGAGCATAAGTTTATAAATTCTATTGCTCTACTTGTAGAGTATCATATGGCACCATCTAAATACTTTAGAAATAGAGTAAAAAATAAAATTATTAGAAGATTATCAACAAAAGTAGATATAGAGGAGTTAGTAGCAGTAGCAAGGGCTGATTTTTTGGGTAGAACTACTCCAGAATCAAAAAGAGGAGTTTATAGTGCTGGAGATTGGTTACTTTTAAAGGCAAAAGAGCTAGATGTATATAATGCCCCTCCAAAACCTATAATTAGAGGAAGAGATTTAATCTCTCTTGGTTTATCTCCTTCAAAAGAGTTTAAAAGTATTTTAAATCAAATATATTCAAAGCAATTAGATGGAAAAATTAATAATCAAAAGGAAGCTTTATCCTATTTAAAGAGTAAATATAATTTACAGCTTAATTAAAATATTATTTTTAATTCTTAAAGAAAATTTAAATATAATCTATCGTTATCTTTGGTATAATTGCCCAAAAAGAATATATATAGGATAAAAAATGAAAAAATTAATACTTCTTATTGGCACACCAGGTTCAGGAAAAACAACAGATGCAAAATTAATAGCAAAAGATATACCAGAGATTACTAGCTATTCACTTGGAGAGATTTTAAAACAAGAAATCCAAAAGGGTGGCAAAATTGGAAAAATTATAAATGACTATGTTTCAAAAGGAGAATTAATCCCAACATCTCTTACT
>Ga0256843_1001204_pt1 | contig 20833 bp, 13 predicted proteins | sample AlvinellametaG_FD_191572 | JGI IMG/M metagenome (GOLD analysis project Ga0256843, IMG submission 191572) | Pompeii worm associated microbial communities from hydrothermal vent at the East Pacific Rise, Pacific Ocean - Alvinella | ecosystem: Host-associated > Annelida > Integument > Unclassified ... | reverse complement strand
TATGGATAAAACAAACAGTATAACTTGTCCAAATTGTGGTACTACTATAGATATAGATGAGATATTTTATCATCAGATAGAATCCAAACTCAAACAGGAGCATTTGGCAAAACAAAAAGCTCTTGAGGATGAGATAAAATCCAAAAGAGAAGAGTATAAAAGGCATCTTGATACTCTCAAAGCACAGCAAGAGGCTATGAAGCTAGAAAAAGAGAAGTTTGATGATATGGTCAAAATGGCTACTCAAAAGCAGTTGATAGAAGAGAAAAACAAGCTATATGCCAAAATCAAAGAAGAGGTAGCCAAAGAGCAACAAGACTCTATGAAGCTACTTCAAGATGAATTGAGACAAAAATCAAAACAAATACAAGAGTTAAATACAGCAAAGATAGAGATAGAAAAACTCAAAAGAGAAAAAGAAGAGATAGAGCTTCAGGTCAAAGCCAAAGCTCAACAAGAGTTAAATGCCAAACTCCAAGAGGAAAAAGCCAAGCTACAACAAAGCCTCAAAGAGCTGACAGATAGTAAACTCAAAGAGATACAAGAAGCCCAAGAGCTTAAACTCAAAGAAAAAGACCAGCAACTAGAACAGCTCAAAAAAAGTTTGGAAGATGCCAAACGAAAAGCAGAGCAGGGAAGTATGCAGGTACAAGGAGAGGCGTTGGAGCTTGAGATAGAGTCTTGGCTTGAGAGTCATTTTCCTTTTGATACCATCACCGAGGTCAAAAAGGGTGCGTTTGGGGCTGATTGTGTGCAAACTATACATACTAGAGAGATGCAAAACTGTGGTGTGATATGTTATGAGTCCAAAAATACCAAAGCTTGGAGTGATGGATGGATAGACAAACTAAAACAAGATATGCTCAAAGTCAAAGCTGATATCGGTGTGCTTGTAACTTCTGTATATCCAAACGGTATGGATAGGATGGGGTTTGTTGATGGTATATGGGTATGTAGCCTAGATGAGTTTAAAGGCTCAGTCGCACTGCTAAGAGAATCACTTATAAGAGTGCATAAAAGTATCCAAAAAGAGGAGAACAAAACAGACAAGATGAGTATGCTATATAGCTACCTAACTAGCAATGAGTTTCAGATGCAACTTAGAGCCATAGTCGATGGATTTATGCAGATGCAAAATGAACTAGACAAAGAAAAACGCTCTTTGATGGCATCATGGAAAAGACGCCAAAAACTTATAGACAAAGTGTTAGAAAACACAACTCAAATGTATGGTTCACTCCAAGGTATAGCAGGTAGTGGAGCTATAGGATACATAGATGCACTTGAATTACCTCAAGAGATAGAAGAAGAGTAAAAATCTCTTGACAATAAACAGAAGAAGTGATATACTTACTTACTAGTCAGTAAGGAGTATATATGTCTTCTAAATTATCAACCAAAGAGCAGATTGTCAAAGTAGCTAGTGACTACTTTTCCGAGCATGGATATGATGCTACTTCACTTGAATCCGTAGCCAAGGTTTGTGGTATAAGCAAACCGGCTATTTATTATCACTTCAAAGACAAATCATCACTTTATGAAGCTGTTTTGGTAGAGTACTTTCAAAAGCTCTCATACTATATCACGCAACATACCATAGAGGATGATCCTAAAAAAAATCTCAAAATGTATATCAGGATATTTGGAGATTATCTCATATCTCATAAAAACTTTTGTGCTATATTTTCGAGAGAGATAGCAAATGATGCAAAAACTCTACCAGATAGTTGTATAGTGGAGTTATCCAAAACTTTGGAAACTTTGGTATTTATACTCAAAGATGGCGAACAAAAAAGGGTTTTTAAGTGTGAAAATCCTTTTATGATACAGATGATGGTAGTAACAACACTCAGTGCATACCTAACTACAAAAGATTTGAGAAAAAGAGTCTCAAAAGTGCTTAGTGAGTACAACCATCAGCTTAACCCACACATAGATGACCTCATAGATAACTTGACAGATAAAATCATAAAGGCTTTAGAATGTTGAAAAAAACTATCTTGATATGTGCTATAGTACCACTTTGTTTAAGTGCTACGACTATAACTTCGCTGTTAAATGCACTAGAGAAAAGACCTGAAAATAAACTAGATATGCTCAATGTCCAAAAGAGTTCACTTCAAAGTGAAATGTTAAGTGACAAGCTGATGCCTACAGTCAATATCTTTGCAGGGTATGAGATGTATAACTCTCCAAACGGGATGTTGCCTGTAGCACCAAACAAGCTTATACATATGATACAAGATCAGAGTATAGGACAACCATTTAGCAAACAGATAGCCAAAGAGGGAGTAACTTTTACATGGCCTCTTTTTGTCAAATCTATATATACACTCAAAGACAAAGCAGATCTTTTGCACTTGGCATCCAAACAAAAACATAGATTGAATCTATTGCAACGACAGGCTATGGTGGTTGGATTTGTAGCTCAGCTTAGATATCTTGAGTCTTTGCAAAATGCACTTGAGAGTAAAAAACGCTCTATCCTAGAGACTTCAAAGACTACCAAACTGATGGTCAAAGAGGGGCGTTTGCCAAAGAGTGCTTTGTTTGTACTCAACAGTCATATCAATGATATAGATATAGCTTTAAACTCTATCTTGCAAAATATAAATATCATCAAATCAAAGATAGAAACGATGACAAATATACATCTAAAAAGAAGTGTGCCACTAAGAGCCAAACATCGTATAAAAAGAAAAGAGATATTTGCACTCAAATCTATGAGAAGCAAACTTCAAGCTAGTAAAAAGGCGATACAAGCAGCACATGAAGCATATATGCCAAGTGTATTGGCAAAAGGTAACTACAGTTACTCTCAAGCAGATGCGTACAACAATGACAAGATGGTACATGAAGAGTTTGGGATGGCAGGTATATATCTCTCTATGCCTCTTTTTGACAGTTCAAAAGGTACAGCTATACAGATGGCAAAGATAGATTATATGAAAGACAAGATGAGATTGATAGAGGTTAAACACTCTCTTGAAGTTAAAGCCAAAGAGTTGGACAAAGAGATATCTTTGTTATACAAATCATTGAGATTGGCAAAAAAGAGTGTCACAGAGCAAAAAAAGCTTTTGAAAATCGCAAAAGTATCTCTACAACAAGAGAGAATGACACAAGAGGAGTACCTCAGATATGAAAATGCACTAGCTAGTGCCAAAGCAAATCTGTATAGCATAGAGGCAAAACTGTGGGAAGACAAAGCACAGTTGGCTGTGATATATGGTAACAACCTTAAGGAGATAGTAAGATGAAAAAGACAATAAAAGTATTGGTAGTATTGGGGATAGCTGCTTTGTTGGTTGTAGTGGGTATCAAAAAGCTCAAACAAAGACAAGCACAAAATGCATCTACACCTGTAGCAAAAGTATATCCTATAGTAGTCAAAGAGTTTATACCAAAAGTATCTGATGTGACTTTGAGTTTGCCATATCTTGCTGTAGCTACTAATGACTCTAATGTCAAACTCTCATCTCGTATAGCATCTCGCATATTGGATATCAAACAAAGTGGTAGCAAGGTAACAAAAGGTGAAGTTTTGATCTCACTAGATACTACAGATTTGAACGCACAAATAGATGCACAAAAGATAGCATTGAAAAATTTGGAGCAAACACATCACAGAACACAAAAACTATATGATGTCAATGGTGCATCTATAGAACAGTTACAAAAAGAACAATCTCAAATAGCATCACTAAAAGCCAAACTAAAAGTGTTGGAAAATCAGCTTGGATATGCTACTTTGACTTCACCTATAGATGGTACTATATCCAAAACTTTTGTAGCTAGTGGAGATATGGCAATGCCTGGCAAACCTCTACTACAAATCAGTGCTGATGACAACTATAGTCTGTTGCTTAGAGTTCCACAAGATATAAAACCAAAAGAGGTTATCTTTAATCATCAAACATACCCTTTGCATAACCTAAAAACCACTTTTCATGGGCTAGATGAGTATAAAGCATTTCTCAAAGATAGAGTAAATGTAGGTGAGAGAGTGGAAGTTGATGTGGTTTTACTGCATCAAAAGAGTGTATTGTTGCCATTTGATACTATACTCAACAGAGATGGCAAAAGCTATGTGGTGATGATACAAAACAACAAAGCTGTAGCCAAAGAGGTGCATATACTACAAAGCGCTCAGCAAGGTGTGGTAGTAAAAGAAAATCTAGTAGGCACCAAACTAGTATATGCAAAACCTGATATCTTGTTGAGACTCATCAGTGGATATCCTATGATGGTACAGGAGTAAAAAATGTTTGATTTTTTCTATAAACGGCATTATGTTTTATATGCACTAATAGCGATGTTTTTTATGATGGGGGTTGTAGGGCTTGTCTCTTTGCCCAAAAATCTATTTCCTGATTCTAACCCTCCTGAAGTGGTAGTAATCACAAGTGTCCCTGGAGCTACAGCACAAGTGGCTGCAAACAGTGTATCCAAACCTATAGAAGAAGAGGTGTCAAGACTCGGACTTGTTACAGATGTAAGCAGTGTCAATGTAGCAAACTATTCTATAGTCAAAGTCACTTTTGGGTACAAAAAAAGTTTAAACGCAGCAGCAGTTGATGTATCAAATGCCTTGGCTATAGCAAAAACCAAATTGCCACAAAATGCAAATCCGGCAGTCTATACAGTAGGAGCGTTTACTCTACCTGTAGATGTCATATCTCTAAGTCCAAAAAATGATACTATCAATTTGGCTGATATCAGAAAGATAGCCGATAGTTTTATAAAACCACATCTTTTAAGCAATGATGCTATAGGTAATGTAGAAGTGTTTGGTGGGTATCAAAGTGCTATAGATATAGAAGTAGATCCGTTTAAAGCCAAAAAGTATGGTGTGGATTTTGAAAAGATATCCAAAGCTATAAGAGTTTTGAACCATGATATGCCTATAGGTTTTATCAAAGGTGACAATGGATTTTATACTGTCAGTTTTTATGGTGAGAGAGACAATGTAGAGAAGTTGAAACATCTTCAAATCCTGCCAAATGTAAGACTGCAAGATATAGCTGATGTGAAATGGTCATACAAAAAAAGAACAAGTGGATATATAGGCAATGCCAAAGAGTCTATAGCTCTAGCGATACAAAGAGCTCCAAATGGAAGTGTTTTGGATGTAAGTACACAAGCTCGTCAGGAGATGAAAAAACTAGAAAAAAAGTATCCAAATATCAAATTTGAAATCAGTGATACCCAAAGAACTTTGGTACAACAATCAAACAGCAATATGTTAGATGCACTAAAAGATGCTATATTTTATACTCTGATAGTTATCTTGCTCTTTTTGGGTAATTTCCGTGCGATACTAGCAGCGGCTGCATCTATACCGATGGTGTTTTTCGCTTCTATCGCTATCATATGGCTTACAGGTGGTGAGTTAAATATACTTGTATATACTGCTATCATTTTATCGTTGGGAATGCTGACAGATGATGCTGTGGTTGTACTAGAAAATATAGAAAGACATCTCAACGAAGGTAAAGAGGATTTGCAAACAGCGATAAGAAATGGTACAAAAGAGGTTGTAAAACCTGTATTTGCCGGAACTTTATCTACTATTGTGATACTTTTTCCTTTGATGTTTATAGGTGGATTTCCTCAAAAGATTTTTCATCCTTTGATACAAACTTTGATAGTTGCTTTGATAGTGAGTTACTTTTTGTCTATCACTTTTATACCTATACTATCTGAAAAACTATATAAAAATGGTACAAAACGCACCAAGATAGAGGAGATAATAGCTCAGTTTTATCCTAACACCATAGGCAGATTTGTAGCACCATTTTTAAGCATACTCAACTTCACAAACGGTAATAAACTAAGAGTTTTTAGAAGAATGATACTCATAGGAGGAGGTATGTTTTTGATGATGATATCACTTAGAAATATCATGCCGACTCTAGGAAGAGACTCTATGCCTCCTATGGATACAGGTATCATCAAAGCACAGATTATGTTTAGCTCAAATGATACTGTAGATAGTGCTGAAGCCAAACTTATGCCTGTGTTGAAGTGGCTTAAAAAACAACCTTGGTTTGTATCAAGCTCTGTAGCTTTTGGTACAGAACCTGGTGTACTTAGTCTAGGTTCGGGTAATTTGCCTACAGAGGCTACTATCACTATCAATATGGTAGATAGATTTAAAAGAAAACAGACTATATGGCAGATAGAAGATATCATCAGAGACAAACTCTCAAAACTTGAAGGTATCAAACGCAATGATGTATTTGATTTTGGTGCTACAGCAGTATCTACTATCAATGCACCATTGGTTTTGAGAGTAAAATCACCAAATCTGGAAGGTTTAGTGCCTTATGCAAATAGGGTAGAAAAATATATGCAAAAAGATATCAAAGGATTGACTTCTATATCAAAAAGCTGGGATAAGGATTTTATGGAGGTGACTTTGGATATAGATGAAAACAAGGCATTAAGTTATGGGTTGACTCCTTATCAGATAGTGATGCAACTGCCTATCAAAGGGGAAGTAGTAGGACTAAACTCTAATCTTGATTCTATGAATACACAATATGTAAGATTGTATCTAAAAGGAAAATTTTCAAAAAATATAGAAACTCTAAGACTTTTGCCTATATCTACCAAGTTTGGAGAGATACCACTTGAAGCTATAGCCAAAGTAAAAAGACACTTGACATACTCCAAGATAGAAAGAGACAAGATGGAGTATAGTCTCGATATCAATGGATATAGAGCCAAACAGCCTATCACTCATCTAACAGATGCATCCAAAAAGATGATAAAAGATCATAATCTGACAAATATAGAGATAGAACAAGCAGGTAGTATCGTATCTATAGAAGATAGTTTCCATCGTATGTCCAAAGCTCTTGGTTTGGGATTGATACTGCTACTTTTGACTCTGATGGCTATCTATCATTCACTCAAACTATCTTTGGTGATGATACTTGTGATGCCTATGGCTATGACAGGTGCTGCTTGGAGTATGTTGTTTTTTGGTAAACCTATGTGTTTGCCTAGTATGTTGGGGATATTGTTGTTGTTTGGTATCGTGATAAAAAATGCTGTTTTATTTGTGGACTTTTATCAAGAGTACAAAAAAGAGGGGGATTCTCCTTTTGAGAGTGCAAAAGAGACTATAAAAGTTCGTTTCAGACCTATCATGATGACAACATTTGGTACAATAGCAGGTATGTTGCCTATAGCATTAGAACAGGCTGTAGGTTTAGAGAGACTAAGTCCACTAGCTGATGTAAGTATAGGTGGTCTGTTGAGTTTTACTGTACTGATATATGTTCCGATGTTTACATATATACTAGATAGTGATAACAAATCAAAAAAAGAGAGTATCAAATGAGTAACAAACAAAAAAGTATAGGACTTATAGGAGCTATCTCTATAGGGATTGGTGGTATGGTTGGAGGTGGTATCTTTGCTGTGCTGGGTGAGGCTGTATCTTTGGCTCATGGAGCTACTGCTGTGGCGTTTGCTATCGCAGGGCTTGTGGCACTTTTGACATCATACTCGTATGCCAAACTATCTGTTGCTTATCAAAGTGAAGGTGGTACAGTGACATTTATCGATAAAGCATTTGGAGATAATATACTCTCAGGTAGTATCAATCTTATGCTTTGGCTTAGTTATCTTATAACCATCTCTTTGTATGCAACAGCTTTTGCTTCTTATGGTGAGACATTTTTTGCTCACCAAAGTGTATGGTTGCACCACGCTTTGATAACATTTGCTATCGTACTACCTGCTATCATCAATCTAGTAAGTGCTTCATTTGTAGGTAAAAGTGAGACTGTGATAGTCATCATCAAAGTATCTTTGCTTGTATTTATCATCGCTATTGGGGCATCTTATGTGGATACTGCTCGTTTATCTTTAGGAACACCATCTTCAGCACTCTCTATCGTAGTTGCTGGGATGATTATCTTTGTAGCGTATGAGGGGTTTGAGCTTATAGCAAATGCTGCTGAGGATATAAAAGATGCTTCTAAAAACTTACCAAGAGCCTTTTATGCTTCAGTGATTATAGTCATAGCACTATATATCCTCATATCTATCATCACAGTAGGCAGTGTGAGTGAAGATGCTTTGCTCAAAGCCAAAGATTATGCTTTGGCTATAGCTGCTGAACCTGCTTTGGGACATACAGGTTTTGTGCTTGTATCTTTGGCAGCTTTGTTATCTACCTTCTCAGCTATCAATGCAACGATATATGGCAATGCAAGACTTGGATACATCATAGCCAAAGATGGTAAACTGCCCCGTTCTTTGATGGATGAAGAAAAACGCTCAGAAGTTCCGTTTAAGGGTGTGTTATATACTACTGTTTTGAGTCTGTTTTTGGCTAACTCTATAGACCTTACAGAGATAGCTATCATAGGTAGTGCAGGGTTTTTGTTGATATTTTTACTAGTCAATATCAGTGCATATAGACTCAAAGATACTATAGGTGCTAGTGGTATAGTAACTATAATCTCATCACTCTTTACATTTGTGGCATTGAGTGCGTTGATTGTTCATACATATAGCTCAAATCCTAGAGCTTTGATAGTATTTATGCTTTTTGTGATTATCTCTGGTATGTTCGAGCTGATATATGGTAGGTATGTAAGAGGAAGTATGTTAAATAGGAAGTATTAAATCGTCAATTTTTAAAAAAATCTTAAGATTATAACAAAAATTGATTTAGATTAATTTTTGGATATAAAAACTGTACTATAGTAAAGTATAAGCCAACTTTGCAAAGGAGTCATTATGGCAACAGTAGTTTCATATGGTGCGGCAGAAGTTGTGACAGGGTCTTGTCATCTTTTGAGTATAGATGGAGGAGCTACCATACTTATAGATTGTGGTATGTTTCAAGGCAAAGAAGAAGAGAGGAACTATGAGCCTTTTGACTTTGATGTAAAAGAGGTGGATTACTTGCTTGTAACTCATGCTCACTTAGATCATGTAGGGCGTATCCCCAAACTTGTCAAAGAGGGATTTAGAGGTGCTATATATGCTACTGAAGCTACTAAGGATTTGGCTGAAGTTATACTCATGGATAGTGCCAAGATACAAAAAGAGGATTATCTGACTTTGTATAAAAAAGCTCAAAGAAGAGGCAAAGAAGATAAAGTAAGAGAGCCTCTTTATAGCGAAGATGATGTTGAAGATACCTTTAACATACCTTGGCATATAGCTGAGTACAACAAACCTTTTAGCCTACAAGATGACATAGAGGTTATCTATCATGATGCAGGGCATATACTAGGTTCAGCATTTATAGAGATAAGATACCAAGAAAAAAACCAACAAAAAACTATCGTATTTTCAGGAGATATAGGCAATGACAACGATATGGTACTGCCAAAACTCCAAGAGTGCCTAAAGGCTGATTATCTCTATGTTGAGTCAACCTATGGAGATAGAGACCATCAAAGCCAAGATGCTAGTTTGAGTGAGTTTAAAAGTGTCATCATCAAAACTCTACACAACTGGGGCAATGTCATCATACCTTCATTTGCCGTTGAGAGAACCCAAGAGATACTCTGTATCTTAAAAGAGATGCACGATAGAAAAGAGTTGCCTGAGTGTAAGATATTTTTAGATTCACCCATGGCGACTCGTGCTACAGATATATATAGAAAACACTCTGAACTTCTCAGTAAAAAATGCCAAGATATCAAAGCCAAAGACGGAACTATATTTGACTTTGAAAATCTAACATATACTTTGGATGTAGAAGCGTCCAAAGCTATCAATGAAGTAAACTCTAGAGCCATCATCATAGCAGGAAGTGGTATGTGTAACGGTGGTAGGATACTTCATCACTTCAAAAATCGTCTATGGAATAGAAAAAATGCTGTCATATTTGTAGGGTATCAAGCTGTAGGTACTTTGGGTAGGAAGATAGTTGATGGTGCTAGATGGGTGAAGATATATCATGAAGATATACTCATCAAATCATCTATCCATACCATAAACGGTTTCTCAGCCCATGCAGACCAAAGTGCTATCATCAAATGGATATCACAAATAGAAGGCTTGGATAGTGTGTATCTGATACATGGAGAAGAGGACAAACAAGTCATACTTCGCAGTGTACTTGAAAATGCACTACACCAAAAAGCTCACATAGTAGAGCCACAAGAGGTTGTTTACTTACCATAAGCAAAGGAGATAAGATGTCAAATATCAAATGGTTTAATCAAATAGGTATAAAAGATGTTGCTCAAGTAGGTGGTAAAAATGCATCACTTGGAGAGATGTATCAAAATCTTACAAGCCAAGGTGTTAGAGTGCCAAATGGTTTTGCTATAACATCTGATGCTTATCGTTATGTGCTAGATAGCAATGGTGCATGGGATAGGTTACAACAAGAGCTAGACAAACTAGATATAGATAGTGTGGAGTCTTTGCAACAGTGTGGTAAAGCGTGTAGAGATATAGTATATAACTGCAAACTGCCTGATGATTTGCAAGATGACATACTACAAGCTTATGACAAACTAAAACAGGAGTATGGAGAGGATTTGTCTTTGGCTGTTCGCTCTTCTGCTACTGCTGAGGACTCTCCTGAAGCTTCATTTGCAGGACAAAATGACACATACCTCAATATCTCAACACAAGAAGAACTGCTAGATGCCTATAAAAGATGTTTGGCTTCAAACTTTACAGACCGTTCTATACACTACAAATATGACAATGGGTTTGATTATCTCAAAGTGTATCTATCTGTTGTTGTGATGAAGATGGTTAGAAGTGATATAGGTGCTAGTGGTGTGATGTTTTCACTCGATACAGAGACAGGTTTTGAAGATGTTGTATTTATCAACGGTGCTTGGGGCTTGGGTGAAAATGTGGTACAAGGAAGCATCAATCCTGACTCGTTTTATGTGCATAAGCCTACATACAACAAAGGTTTTAGAGCTGTACTCAAACGCTCTCTTGGCTCCAAAGAGAAAAAGATGGTCTTTACAGATACTATCAACCTAGATAACATAGCTGTAGAATATACACAAAACATCCCTACAACCAAAGAGGAGCAAAATCAGTTTTGTATCACAGATGATGATGTGATGGTTTTGGCTGACTATGCTATCAAGATAGAAAATCACTACTCACAAAAAGCAGGTTATCACAAACCTATGGATATGGAGTGGGCAAAAGATGGCTTGGATGGTAAGCTCTATATAGTACAAGCCCGTCCTGAGACTGTAGAGTCACAAAAAAAGGGCAATATCTTGGAGGTATATCACCTCAAAGAAAGAGGCAAAGTTTTAGTAACCGGTAAAGCCATAGGTACAAAGATAGGTCAAGGAAAGGTACACTATATCAAAGATGTATCCAAGCTTCATACATTTAAAAAAGGTGAAGTTTTAGTAGCTGATACTACCACACCTGACTGGGAACCTGTGATGAAGATAGCTTCAGCCATCATCACAAACAAAGGTGGAAGGACTTGCCACGCAGCGATACTGAGTCGTGAGCTTGGCATACCTGCTGTAGTGGGATGTCAAAATGCTACAGAGGTACTAGCTGATGTTTTGGATGTAACTGTCAGCTGTGCTGAGGGTGAGGATGGTTATATATATGAGGGATTGCTGGATTTTGAGATAGAAAAAACAGACCTTAGCAATCTAGCCAAAACCAAAACAGAGATTATGATGAACTTGGGTAATCCAAACTTGGCATTCTCTTTGGCATCTTTGCCTGTGGATGGTGTAGGTTTGGCTAGGATGGAGTTTATCATCAACGAATACATCAAAGCTCACCCTATGGCACTAAGACACCCACAAAAAGTAGATGAAGCCACACGCCAAAAACTCCAAGAGTTGACTCAAGCTTATGAGAGTATGGAAGAGTTTTTTGTCAAAACTCTCTCAGAGGGTGTAGCTACTATCGCTTCAAGCGTATATCCTAAGCCTTGTGTAGTTCGTATGAGTGACTTCAAATCCAACGAATACGCCTCTTTGCTCGGTGGTGATGTGTTTGAACCTAGTGAAGATAACCCTATGATAGGATTTAGAGGGGCATCAAGATATGCTCATCCAAACTATGAAGAGGGATTTGAGCTAGAGTGCAGGGCTATGAAGCGAGTCCGTGATGAGATGGGATTTGATAATGTGATACTGATGATACCGTTTTGTCGTAGAGTCCAAGAGGGTCAAAAAGTGATAGAAACCATGGCAAAATATGGTTTAAAAAGAGGTGAGAACAACCTCAAGATATATGTAATGTGTGAGATACCAAACAATGTCATATCTATAGATGAGTTTAGCCAAATCTTTGACGGATTTAGTATAGGTAGCAACGACTTGACACAACTTACTCTTGGTGTGGATCGAGACAGTGAGATAGTAGCTTTTGATTATGATGAGAGAGATGAGGGTGTCAAACGCATGATAAAAATGGCAGTTGAGGGTGCAAAAAGAAACAACCGTCACAGTGGTATCTGTGGTCAAGCACCATCTGACTATCCTGAGATGGCAGAGTATCTGGTGCGTTTGGGGATTGATTCGATGAGTCTAAACCCTGATACTGTTTTAAAAACCATACAAAATATAAGCAAACTTGAACAAACTCTCTAAAGGGGGTAAAAATGAGCAAAGATACAGATACTCTTGAACATATAAAAGGTTTGAGCCAAAAAGAGGTTCAAGATAGACTTCAAGCATATGGCTACAATGAACTAAATGAAAAAGAAGAAGGGTGGTTTCATCGTCTTTTTCGCCGTTTTTGGGGTCCGATACCATGGATGATAGAAGTAGCAGCCATACTCTCAGCTATAGCACACAGATGGGAAGATTTTGGTGTGATTGTGTTTATGTTGCTTGTCAATGCATTTGTGGATTTTTATCAAGAGTCCAAAGCACTCAACGCTATAGCTGTACTCAAAAAGAAGTTAGCAAGAGAAGCTTTGGTACTTCGTGACGGACACTGGAGCAGTATAGATGCCAAGGAGTTAGTGCCTGATGATATCATCAAAGTTAAGATAGGAGATGTCGTCCCTGCTGATTGTGTACTGCTTGGTGGTGGAGAGTTTTTGCAAGTAGATATGTCAGCTCTAACAGGGGAGTCTTTGCCTGTTAACAAACAAGCTGATGAAGAGTTGTATGCAAATGCTATCATAAAACAAGGAGAGATGATAGCCAAAGTTACAGCCACTGGCTCTCGTACATATTTTGGTAAAACTGTAGGTTTGGTAGCCAAAGCCCAAAAAGAAGAGAGTGGACACTTCCAAAAGATGGTTATCAAAGTGGGTGATTTTTTGATATTTTTAACCCTCTTTCTTATCGCTATCATCATCTGGCATGGAGTAAAAAACCATGAACCTATACTGGATTTGTTGATATTTGCTTTGATTTTGACTATCTCTGCGATACCTGTGGCTATGCCTGCTGTTTTGACTGTAACTATGGCTCTAGGAGCTAGAGTACTTGCTACCAAAGAGGCTATAGTCACCAAACTATCAGCCATAGAAGAGGCAGCAGGTATGGATATACTATGTTCTGATAAAACCGGTACTCTTACTCAAAACAAAATGAGTCTAGCTGAGCCTTATCTAGTAGAAGGAGTTAGCAAAGACAAACTGATGCTTTATGCCGCACTAGCTAGTAAAAAAGAGAACAATGACCCTATAGAAAAACCTATATTTGAGTATGTCAAAAAACACGAGATAAAAAACTACATCAGAAAATACAAACTCAAAAAGTTTATCCCGTTTGACCCTATACACAAAAAAACCGAAGGGCTTTATCAGACTAATGGTGATGATATGATATTTGCCAAAGGAGCTCCACAAGTTATCATAGAACAGAGCAATGCAGATGAGTTTAACAAACAAGAAGCTTATAAACAAGTAGAAGAGTTTGCATCTAAAGGCTTTAGGACTTTGGGAGTTGCGTATAAAAAATGTGAAGAAGATGTGTACCACTTTGTAGGGCTTTTGCCTCTGTTTGACCCACCAAGAGAAGACTCTATAGAGGCTATAGAAGAAGCCAAAGCCAAAGGTGTATCTGTCAAGATGATAACAGGTGATAACATAGCCGTAGCCAAATATATAGCATCTTTGCTAAATATCGGTGACAATATAGAAGATATACGCATCCTAAAAGGTGAGTCTGTAGAAGAGTATATCTACCTATCTAAAGTACTTTCCAAAGCTATAGTGGAGTCTTTGGAACCTACAGTATCCAAAGAGTTGATAGAACAACAGGTAAATCAGATAGTATCTACAGTACAAAAAGAGCTTTACAATATGCCTCTGCCAAAAGGCAGTGTCAAAAAACATGAATCAGATATCATCAAAATCATAGAAAATACACACGGTTTTGCTCAAGTTTTCCCTGAAGATAAGTACTACATAGTAGATAAACTACAAAAAGCAAACCATATAGTGGGTATGACAGGAGATGGTGTCAATGATGCTCCTGCACTCAAAAAGGCTGATTGTGGTATCGCAGTGAGTGGTGCTACTGATGCTGCTAGAGCAGCTGCTGATATCGTGCTGATGGCTCCTGGGTTGCATGTGATAGTAGATGCTATCGAACAGGCTCGTATAGTATTTGAGAGGATGAAAAGCTATGTGGTTTACCGTATAGCAGAGACTATCAGGATTTTGATGTTTATGACTCTGTCTATAGTTGTGTTTGACTTCTATCCTATCACTGCTATTATGATCATACTCTTAGCACTGCTCAATGATATACCTATCATGGCTATAGCCTATGACAATACCAAGATAGAAAAACAACCTGTAAGATGGGATATGAAACCTGTTTTTGTGCTATCTTCATGGCTTGGAGTAGCAGGTGTTCTTAGCTCATTTACTATCTTTTATATCACTATGATATATCTCAAATCACACCCTGATACTGCACTATACTTGCCTGAAGTGCCATCTTGGGTAGATATGAAAGATGATAAATCATATCTTGGATTTGTTCAGACACTCTTTTTTGTTAAACTTATCATAGCAGGACACTTTACTATATTTAACACTCGTATAGCCGACTGGTTTTTCAAAAAGCCACATCCGTCTTGGATACTCTTTTTGGCTTCATTTGTGACAGCACTCGTAGGTACAGGTATAGGTATATACAGTTTTGGACTTATGACTCCTATCTCATGGCAGTGGGCATTGTTTTTGTGGGGGTATGTGATGGTATGGTTTGTTTTCAATGATATAGTCAAAATGGGAGTTATCAAGTACTACAAAAAACGATATGGAGAAGAAGCACTATGAAAAAGAAAAAAACAACTCTACCTTGGGAACACCCAAAACTAGAAGAGGAAGACCCAAAATCGCTTAAACTTATCAAAAAGATAATGCAAAGCCCCACTTATGCGATGGCTGAAAGAGATGAAGAGTTTATGAACTCATATGAGGCTAGAGGTATCAGGCTGGAGCTTGATTATCTAAAAGCAGAGCTTAAGATGAAAGAGTATGGTATAGAGCATACTATCGTAGTCTTTGGAAGTGCTAGGATAGTTGAAAGAAGCACAGCTTTAAAAAGACTTAAGATTATAGAAAAAATGGTAGAGAAAAATCCAAATGATAGAAAGCTTTTAAGAGAGTTATATGTAGCTGAGAGGATGGTAGGCAAAAGTATATACTACGATGATGCTAGAGATTTTGGTAAGCTTGTAGGCAAAAGTGGAAAAACGACTGAAGATTGTAGAGTGACACTTATGACAGGTGGTGGTCCTGGGATTATGGAAGCAGCAAACCGAGGAGCTTATGATGTGGGAGCTAAAAGCATAGGGCTAAACATCAAACTACCTCATGAACAGTATCCAAACCCTTATATCACGCCTGATTTGTGCTTTTTGTTTCACTATTTTGCTATAAGAAAGCTACATTTTCTCAATCGTGCAAAAGCTTTGGTGGTATATCCTGGAGGATTTGGTACTTTTGATGAACTGTTTGAAACTCTAACACTCATACAGACATACAAAACAGAACAAATCCCTGTAGTACTTGTGGGTAAAAGCTACTGGCAAAAAGCTATAAACTTTGAGTTTTTACAAGAAGAGGGTGTTATAGCACCTGAAGATTTGGAGATTTTTTATTTTGCTGATGATGCAAATGAAGCGTGGGAGCATATACTCTCTTGGCACAAAAGAGAGGGTAAACCACTGTTTGATGAGATGGAGTAAGATATGAGTCTAAATGCTGAGTTAGTCCACTTTTTGGTTGTAAGTGTATTTAGTTTTTTGGTAGGTTTGGAGCTAAAAACCTATAGAGAACAGGTACAAAACCAACAAGATTATTTTTTCTTTGGGACAGCTCGTACATACACTTTTGCAGGTATCTTGGGGTTTGTAGCATATATCATAGAGCCTAGACATTTGGTAGTTTATGTAGCTATATTGATATCTTTTGCTCTGCTTTTTGCTATACTGTATATGTATCGACTCAAGTCAGGACACCAAAGCATACTGCCTTATGTAGTGTTTGTGCTTGTTTATAGTTTTGGTCCACTAACTCAGCTTTATCCTTTGTGGATGCCATCTTTGCTTTTTGTGCTTATAGTTTTTGTACTCAATGCCAAACATTCACTAGAAAAGTTTAGCAAAGATATCAATATGGGTGAATTTGAAACCCTAAGCAAGATGATACTGCTCTCAGCTGTGATACTGCCACTTTTGCCTGATAAAAATGTCATCTCATACCTGCCTATATCGCCTTTTAAACTATGGTTAGCCGTAGTTGTGATATCTGGCATAAGCTATGGTGGGTACTTGGTACAAAGATATCTTTTGCCATCAAAAGGATACTTTCTTACAGGTATCTTTGGAGGACTTTACTCATCTACTGCTACTACTGTGGTACTTGCTAGAAAAGCTAGAAGTATCACAAATGACCGTATGATAGATGCTGGGATTATCTCTGCTACTTCTATGATGTATCTAAGGTTGCTTATCATTGCATTTGTCTTTAACATCAGCGTAGCTAGAGAGCTTTTAGTACCATTTGTTACGATGGTAGTTGTGGGTATGGCAGTAGCTTTGGTGTATATGCAAAAAGGTATCAAACACAAAGACAAATCAGACTATATAGATACAAATCCACTAGAGCTTGGTACTGCGTTTTTGTTTGCAGGGCTGTTTGTTGTGATGATGGTGCTTACTCAATATGTCACCACACACTATGGCAATATGGGGCTTCATATCCTATCTTTTGTCGTAGGATTTACTGACATTGACCCATTTATACTATCTATACTTACAGGTAAATACAGTGTAGATACTCATCAGCTTGTATCAGCAGTACTTATAGCTTCAGGAAGTAACAACATCCTCAAATCCATATATGCGTTATGGTTTGGAGGTATCAAAGGTGGTATGCACTCAGCACTGTGGGTATCACTACTCGGAGTTTGCACCATAATTTGGGCTATTTATTGAGAGAATAACTATAAACAGAGGAGAGCCTTATGGATAAATATCTAGCCGAAGAGATATATACCTTGATGGTATTAGGAAGAGAGTTTGAGTACAAAGCCAAAGAGTACTATATGCAAGGGTATATCTCTGGTTTTTTACACTTGGATATAGGTCAAGAGGCTTTGAGCGTAGCATCTATGAAAGCATTTAGCAAAGGTGATGTGTTTACTACATACAGAGAGCATATCATGGCTATAGCCAAAGGTATAAGCCCAAACAAAGTGATGGCTGAACTCTTTGGCAAAGCTACAGGAGTGAGTGGGGGTAAGGGTGGTTCGATGCATATCTTTGATACTTCACACTTCTTTTATGGAGGCAATGCCATAGTAGCAGGACATATACCAAATGCCGTAGGATGTGCATACGCTAGAAAATACCAAGGCATAGATAGTGGTGTGATGGTGATATTTGGCGATGGAGCTAGTAACGCTGGGGCATTTTTCGAATCCCTAAACATAGCATCAGCCCAAAAGCTTCCTTTGGTATTTTTATGTGAAAACAATCGCTATGCCATAGGTACGAAGATAACTAGAGTATCTTTGTTTGAGCATCAGTCACAAAAAGCCAAACCCTATATGCCTACTATCGAAGTAGATGGTATGGATGCTGTAGCTGTATATGAAGCCATCACCAAAGCCAAAGAGTATATCCAAGAGGGGCATGGACCTATATTTGTCGAAGCATTTACATGCAGATATGAGGGGCATTCTGTGAGTGATGCCAACTCATATAGAAGTAAACAGGAGATGGATTTGTGCAAACAAAATGACCCTATAGCCAAGCAAAAAGAGTATCTTCAAAAGAGTTTTGAGTTAGATGATGAGTATATCGCCTCTTTGGATGCCAAAGCCAAAGAAGAGGTTGCCAAAGCTGTAGAGTATGCACTCCAAAGCCCTGAACCACAACCAAAAGATAGATTTGAAAACCTCTTTTGTGAAAGGAGAGATTATGCTCTATAGAGAAGCACTAAACAAAGCAATAGATGAGATGATGGCAAGAGATGACAAGGTAGTAATCCTTGGTGAAGATGTAGGACTTTATGGTGGGAGTTACCGTGTCAGTGAAGGTTTGGTAGGCAAATATGGTGAGAGTAGAGTTATAGACACACCCATAGCAGAACTCTCCATAGTGGGCAATGCCATAGGTATGGCTATAGGTGGTTTGCGTCCTGTAGCTGAGATTATGACTGCAAATTTTGCTCTTTTGGCGTTTGATCAGATCATAAACCATATGGCAAAACTTCACTATATGAGTGATGGTCAAATCACTTTGCCTATGGTTGTGAGATTTCCCCAAGGGGTGAGCAAACAGTTAGCTGCACAACACAGTGAGAGTTATGAACAGATGCTTTGTAGTGTCCCTGGGCTTAGGGTGTTTGCCCCTAGCAGTGTCAACTACGCATACCACGCTCTTAGATACGCCATACTTAGTGATGACCCTATCGTGTTTATAGAGCATGAGTTACTTTATAACAAAGAAGGAGAGGTGGATGAGAACACCCCACTAGACCCTTTCAAAGCTCAAGTTGTAAAAGAGGGTAAAGATATCACTATAGTTAGCTATCTCAAGATGGTAGATGACACGCTAGAGGCTACCAAAGAGATAGAAGATAGTCTGGGGGTTAGTTGTGAAGTGATAGATTTGTGTTGTCTAAACCCTATAGATTTTGATACACTCAAAAACTCTATACAAAAAACTAGCAGAGTGGTAGTGGTAGAAGAAGACCACAAAACAGGAGGCTATGGCTCATCTATCATCTCAAGAGTATCCCAAGAGATGTTTTATGCACTCGATGCTCCACCTCTTTGCATAGCAGGAGATGATATACCTATAGCATACAATCGTAAGCTGGAGTTAGCCTCCATACCTACACCAACATCTATCGCCCAAAAAGTTATAGAGTGGGGAGAACATCATGGCTTATGAGATTTTGATGCCACAACTTTCAGACTCGATGGATAAAGGTAAGCTTATAAGCTGGAAAGTATCAGTAGGCGATAGTATCAAAGTAGGGGATGTCATAGCTGAAGTTGAAAGTGACAAGGCTATCATGGAGGTGCAGAGTTTTCAAGATGGAACACTACAAGAGATTTTGGCAAAAGAGGGTGAGGAGGTAGAGGTAGGCAAAGTTATAGCCCGTATCCAAACCGATACCACCCCTTTGGCAAAAGCAGAGCCGACACCAAAACCAAAACAACAAGAAAAACCAAACATACAACCAACCACAAAACCCAAAGGTACAGACCAAGACTTAAAAGAGCCAAAACCCGATACCTCAACAACTCCTGCTACCAACTTGGCTACAGCATCACCCAAAGCCAAACTATCAGCCAAGAGGGAGCATATAGATATCCAAACACTACAACAACAAAACAAACTACCCACACCTACACACCAAGCAGATATCAAAAAGTTTGTAGCAAAGAGATACTTCACACCCAAAGCATACAGCCTCATAGAAGAGTATGGTATAGATAGTGACAACTTTGAGCTGACACACAAATACAAATCTAGCGATATCAAAGAGTATATAACCAAACACAACATACCCAAAATCATACCACTAACACCAAATCAACAAAGTGTTATCAAGTCAGTCAATCTCTCTGCTACAAAACCTGTATATCACATATATGATGAGATAGATAGCAACTATCTTGAGAGTTACAGCGATGAAGTTCATACTATGAGTGTATGGTTACTCAAACTTATATCTGTAGCTATGAGAAAACATCCAAGCTTTCGCTCAAGACTCAAAGATGATACTAGCATAGAGCTATTTGATAGTGTATCTGTATGTGTTGCTATGAGTGTAGATGGCAGGTTATATATGCCTGTTATCAAAGATATAGAGCATCTATCTATCTTGGATATCTCTTCCAAACTTCAAGAGTTAAAATCCAAAGCCAAAAACAACAAACTAACACCCCAAGATATGCAAGGCTCTACTTTTGGTATCTCAAACCTTGGTATGACAGGTATAAAAAGCTTTGATGCTATGATAAATGGGGATGATTGTGGTATAGTTGCGATAGGAAGCAGTATAGATGGCAAGATATCTGTTTCACTAAGTTTAGATCATCGCCTTATCAATGGTTTTGAGGGAGCTTTGTTTATGCAAACTCTCAAATCATTAGCCAAAGATAAGAGTTTTTTCAAAGGAGTTTATGATGAAATATGATTATGATGTAGCATTTTTAGGTGGAGGTTTGAACTACGCAGGAGCTATCACAGCTTCAAAAGCAGGATTGAAAAGTGTACTCATAGAGCAGAACTTAGAGCATCTAGGTGGTACTTGTCTGCACAATGGATGTATCCCATCAAAGATGTATCTATACTCAGCCAAAACACTTTTGGCATCCAAAGCAGACTATTTTAGTGGAGAGTTGAA
>Ga0256843_1001203_pt1 | contig 20842 bp, 17 predicted proteins | sample AlvinellametaG_FD_191572 | JGI IMG/M metagenome (GOLD analysis project Ga0256843, IMG submission 191572) | Pompeii worm associated microbial communities from hydrothermal vent at the East Pacific Rise, Pacific Ocean - Alvinella | ecosystem: Host-associated > Annelida > Integument > Unclassified ... | reverse complement strand
GTCAAAGAACACTCACAAACTCGCTCCAAATCTCTTGGTTGTCATCGTTTGTGGGCGGTATTATATGCTATTTCAAAATGTTTGTCAAGGGTTTTTGGCAAAAAAAGTGAAAAAAATTGATTTTTTTACAATTTTACGACTGTAACCCCCATATTTCCCCTCATTTTGCCAAAACTCTTCACTTTTGGATGATTTTTAAGATGATTTGAGACGGCTTTTGCCAAAGCACCAGTACCAATTCCATGAATTATTTCTACCTCAGAAAATCCATGAAGTAGAGCATTTGACAAAAATTCATCAATCTCATCCAAAGCTTCATCTACTCTTTTGCCAAGAAGCTTCAAACTCAAAGATGCTGAAGATGTTTTTTGAACTCTTACACTATTAATTATATTAGAGGGTCTCTTTGTGATTTTTGTTGAAGTATCTTTTTTGAGATCACAAAGAGGAACTCTAAGTCGTAAATTATCCACTTCAATTGTTGCTTCTTTAGATTTTTTAAAGATAATTACACCTGATTTTCCTCGATATTTAATCTTATCACCTACTTGAAAATCATTAAAAGAGCTTTGTTTACTATCTCTTTGAGATTTAGAGGCTTTTGCTTTATGTGCCTCATTAAGAAGCTGTCTAGCTTTTGCTACTTCTACCTCTTTGAGGGCTTGAAGAGCTTTATTTTTTGCCTCTTGATAACTTTTCTCAAGCTCAAACTCCATTTTTTTATATTTATCTTTAAGATTATTTTTTAGCTCATCAATACTAATCTCTTTTCTTTTTAACTTTTTAATCTGACCCTCTAGCTCATCAATCTTATCTCTCATTTGAGACTCTAAAATTGTCGATTTTTCTATGAGTTCATTCAATTTCTCTTTATCTTCCCCAAAAAATTCTTTTGCTTTTTTGATAACTGGGACTGGAATACCATAACGACTAGCAGTCTCAAAAGCATAACTTTTCCCTATACTCCCTTGCAAAAACTTATAAGTTGGTCGTTGAGCCTGTTCATCATAAAGTGCAGCAATCAGTTCTACATCTTTATCTCCAGCCATCAAAGAGGCAAGTCGCTTGTGGTGGGTCGTTACTATAAATGTAATTTCTCTCTTTTTTAACTCGTCTAGCAAAACACGAAAAAGAGAAGCAGCCTCATCAGAATCTGTCCCAAGCTCTACCTCATCAACACCAACTATAGAACCCCTCTTTTTAAAAAGTCTACTAAACTCAAGCATTCTACCAGCAAAAGTGGAGATATCATTTTTGACTGATTGTGGGTCATCGATAATTGCTTCTATACTTTTAAAGCTACCTACTTCTGTTTTATTAGCATTACATCTAAATGGCAGAAGATACTTACTAAAAAATACAGCACTCAAAAGAGATTTCAAAAGCATGGTTTTTCCACCAGCATTTACTCCAGTAATTAACATTATTGGCTTTTCAAATCTAATTGAAATTGGCACAGGGTGAGAGATGGCAGGATGAGCAAAAGAGTCTAAAATTATCTTCTTGCCTTTTGATGGAAGTACAAACTCATAATCAAAGCTTTTAGCAAAATTTACTCTGGCTTGATAATGGTCAAATCTATCAAATTCACGATTGATAAACTCTAAAAATCTTATCCACTTAAAAAGAGTCTTGGAAAAGTTTTTGCGATACCCCCAAATAATTTCATCCTTTTGATTATTTAGAGTTTCCTCTTTTGATTTTAGCTTCTGAATGCTTTTTGGAACAATATAAAAAAATCCTCCCTCACTTCTTCCAATAACTGAAGCATCTATAGCCTGAGCAAATCCCCCACGCACCAGTAAAGACTCCTCCCCATCATAAAAATGGACTCGATTATCTACCATAAAATCAGACATCTTTGAAGAATGCAAAATTCTTTGTAAAGACTCTTTAATTTCTAGTTTATTTCTTTTTATCGCCTCTTCAATCCCAAAAAGCTCTGGATAGTTTTGGAGATTAATCTTACCATCTTCTTCAAAAAATGATAAAATCTCATCCATTTCATCTGGAATTTGAATATTTAAAAACCACTCTTTTAAGTTGCTAGGAGCTTCTAAACCTTTTAAATAGTTGAAATATTCAATAATCTGTACAAAATAGTAAATCTCTTCAACCCTTAAAGTCGCCTCTTTTTTAAGTCTAGCCAATAAATCATCTAAATTGGGGAGCTTTGGTGGTGCTTTAAATTCTATATTACTTAAAGATCTAATATAGTTGAAGTGTCTTTTACTATCACCATGGATTGGCAAATCTTTTTCTCTAGCCAAAAATGATTTAAAAATGTTGACATAATCGACCAAATCTAATTTCTTTATCAATCTATCCAAACTAAAATCCTTCTTGACCTAAAATCAATAGATATTTTCTCTTTTCTCGCTCAACTATTTTATAGTTTAGCTTTAAATCTCTTAGCTCATCTTCGACTCTCTCACCTTTAAAAAGCAAATATTGACTCTCTTTTTTGCTGAGGTGTTTTGATATTTGAAGAAGAGTCTCTACTTGATTTACGGCTCTAGAAGTAATCAAATCAAACTTCAAACCGAAAATATTTTCTACTCTCATCTTTTTGACACTAATATTACTAAGACCCAGTTCTAGTATTACAAACCTTAAAAAAGAGGCTCTTTTATTTCTAGGCTCTGCTAAAACTATTTGAGCATTTTGCCAAACTACCCCAAGGGCCAATGCAGGGAAGCCAGCTCCAGAACCAATATCTAAAAGTTCTTTTGGCTCTTTTACAAAATTCATAGGATAAATTGAGTCTAAAATATTTTGATAAATCTCCTCTTTTGTTTTTGCTCCTGTTAAATTGTGGGTGGAGTTCCACTCCAAAAGCATTTCGGAATAGGATTCAAGTTTTTTTATCTTCTCTTGATTCAAAAAGACTCCACCATTTTCTAAAACTTTTTTTAAATTCACAGAATATGCCCCATTTGCTCTTTTTTGGTATTGAGGTAATCTTTGTTGTATCTATTTGGTTCTATTTTTATTGCTATCCTCTCTACAATTTCGACATTTTTTATAGATTTGATTTTGCTTGGATTATTTGTAAGAAGTCTAATCTTTTTGATTCCAAAATGTGCTAAAATCACTTCAACAATCTCATAAGTCCTCTCATCTGCTTCAAATCCCAATTGATGATTGGCTTCTACAGTATCTAATCCTTTATCTTGAAGAGCATAAGCATTTATTTTATTTAAAAGTCCAATATTTCTGCCCTCTTGACGATGGTAAATTACTATACCACCATCTTGTGCTACCCTTTTTAAAGCACTATGTAGCTGTTCTCCACAATCACACTTTAGCGACCCCAAGGCATCTCCTGTAAGACACTCAGAGTGAACCCTGACAATTGGTATTTGGGGGATTTGCTCTGTAAAAATAGCAAGATGCTCTTTTTCTCCTTCTTTGAATGCTTGAACTCTAAACTCTCCATATTTTGTGGGAAGTTTAGCGATATTTGAGATATCAATTTTTTTCATAATCAATCTTTGTTTAAGAATTTTTGACTATATTTTATCAAAAATTTGAGTAAAAGAGTCAAAAGCAAAAGAGCAGTTTGGCTATAATTTAGCCCACTAAATCAATAGGATTCGAGATGGAGATTACAGAAAATACAAATATAAACAAACTACTAAAAAATTATCCAGCATTAGAGGATTTTTTGATGAGCCTAAATCCGAAATACAAAAAACTTAAAAATCCAATTTTAAGAAGGACTATCGCAAATATTGCTACTTTAAAACAGGTCGCATTAATTGGTGGTTACTCTTCGCATGAACTTGTAAATTTATTGAGAAAAGAGGTAGGACAAGAGCCAATTTTAGAGTCTGAAGATAAAAAAGAGAATCTAGATTCTCAAAAAGATATACCAAAATGGATTGAATCAGAACCAAAAATAGTAATTGATGCTAATAAACTTTTAGATGCTGAGAAAAATCCTCTCTCTGAAGTCTCAAAAGAGTTAAAAAAACTAAATAGTGGTGATATTTTAATGATTAAAAGTGATTTTTTGCCTCAACCATTAATCGATAAGTTTGAGGAGGAGGGATTTGAAGTATTTGCCAAAGAGTTAAATAGTGATAAATTTAAAACTTATATTTTAAAATAACTTTTTGCATTGCTTTTTCCTTATAAATAGAGATACTAAGTCAAAAGCCATCAATAAATCGATGGGCAATTCGTCGATTAATTGTGCTATACTTCCAAAAAAACTGCACAAATAGCAGTCTGGGGGATATCTTTTGCAAAGAGTAGGACTTTTTATTCCTTGTTATATCAATGATTTTTACCCAGATGTAGCAATGGCTACTCTTGAACTCTTAGAAACTAATGGCTTTTTTGTTGAGTATCCATTTTCTCAAAGCTGTTGTGGGCAACCTTTTGTAAATAATGGTATGATTAACGAAGCGAGAGATTTAGCAGAGAGGTTTTTTAATACTTTTAGTGCTTATGACTATATTGTTGCACCATCTAGTAGCTGTATTGGTACAGTAAAATATCGCTATAAAGGAATCTTAAGTGATGAAAAGTTTGACCTTCTTAGTCAAAAATCTTTTGAGCTTTGTGAATTTTTATACGATATCGTAGGCGTAGAAAATTTAAAAATCCCAAAACCATACAGAGGACGAGTTGGTCTTCATAATAGTTGCCATTCAATTAGAGAGCTTGGTTTGGCATCACCTAGTGAGCTAAATATTCCTCACTACTCGAAAATCAAAGCAATACTATCAAAGGTCAAAGATTTAGAGATTTTAGAACCAGAAAAAGATGAGTGTTGTGGGTTTGGGGGGACTTATAGTGTTTTTGAGCCTGAAGTCTCTGTGATGATGGGGCGAGATAGAATAAATGAACATCTAAAAAATAGAGTCTCGATTATAGTGGGGGTAGATAGTTCTTGTCTAATGCACATGGAGTCTATAGCCAAAAGAAATAGAATAAACGTGAGATTTTATCATATTGCAGAGATTTTGACTAGAGGTGATAAAATAATATGAGAGACCACTCAAAAGAAGCTTCTAAGTTTGTAGCAGATAGACAAAGAGCTAGGTGGCATAGTAAGGCATTATGGTTTGTCAGAGAAAAGAGGGACAAAGCAGTCAAAGAACTTCCAGAATGGGAGAGGTTAAGAGATTCTGCTCAGGCGATCAAAGAGCATACAATTGAACATCTTAGTTACTACCTCCAAGAGTTTGAAAGAAATGCTAAATCAAATGGAATCAATATTTTCTGGGCAAAAGATGCAAATGAACATAATAAGATCGTAGAGTCTATACTGTTTCAATATGGCATCAAAAAGGTTGTCAAAAGTAAATCTATGCTCACAGAAGAGTGTGGATTAAATAGTTACTTAGAAAGTAGAGGCTACAAAGTCATAGATACTGATTTAGGAGAGAGGATTGTACAGCTTGCCAAGGAGCCTCCTAGTCATATTGTATTACCTGCAATTCATCTAAAAAAAGAGGATGTCTCAGATATTTTTCATAGGACTCTAAATTCTGAACGAGATATAAATGACCCAGAGTATTTGACAAAAGTAGCAAGAGAAAACCTAAGAAAAGAGTTTCTATTAGCTCAAGCTGCAATTACTGGTGTAAATTTTGCTATGGCAAAAGAGGGGGGGGTTGTAGTCTGTACAAACGAGGGTAATGCTGACTTGGGTACTGCTTTGCCAAAATTACACATTGCATCTATGGGAATTGACAAGGTCATTCCATCATCAAGAGAGCTTGGTATTTTTACAAGAGTTTTAGCAAGAAGTGCAACAGGTCAAGAGATTACAACTTATACTTCTCATTTTCTTAGACCAAAACCAGATGGTAGACTGATTGTTATTATTGTTGATAATGGTAGAAGTAGACTCCTAAAAGAGCAAAGAGAACTTCTTCGATGTATTCGATGTGGAGCATGTATGAATACTTGTCCTGTATTTCGCAGAAGTGGAGGACATAGCTATCAATCTGTAGTACCAGGCCCAATCGGTAGCGCCATTGAGAGTGTAAAAGACTCTGTTAGCGGAGCATCTTTGAGCTTTGCATGCACTCTTTGTGGATCTTGTGATAATATTTGTCCTTCTCAAATCCCTTTGCATCAAATATTAAAAGATAGACGAAAATATACAATTCAAGCTCCACAATATCATGGCAAAAAAAAGGCTTTACAGATGCTTTTTAGAGTACTTAGTGACAAGAAAAAGTATCAATCTGCCATGAGAATTTATCGTAAAGTTATTTTGAGACTTCCAAGATTTTTGATCTATAATCGATTTAATAAGTGGGGAATTGGAAGAGAGATGCCAACTCCAGCACCAAAAAGTTTTGAGGAGATACTAAAAAGTAGAAGGGGTAGATAGTGAAAACTTTCTTTACTTTTTTACTTCTTTGTCTACAAATTTTATGGGCAAAGGAGATAATAGGTGAGGTAAAATCAATAAGAGGTGATAAAAGAGCTACCCTTTTTAGGGATGGGAGGATAATCTCCCTTAAACCTCATACTAAAATTTATCAAAATGATAGAGTAAAAGCTTTAAGAAATAGTTTTGTATGGATTAAAATGCAAGATGATGCGTGGATATTGATTGGGCAAAAATCATCATTTGACTTCAGGAACTATCCTCTGAAGAGACAAAAAAAGCTAAAAAATAGCATCCAAAACCAAAAATCTATGATGAAATTTGTCTGTAGACGCTTTAAAATAGAAGGAGATAAGACTATTGCACCTATATCTCAAAATTTTATGAGACCTACACTAAATTGCCAAGTTACCCTCCCTACAATTGGAAAATTAATACGCAAAAGAAATGGTAAAAATATCTATAAAGTAGATAAAAATCAAAATGATATTTTGCACTTTTTTACTCTTGGTCTCCCAAATAATGTACTTCTGACCAAACTTTCAATTCTTCCAAATAGATCGGGTTTTGTCATTTTTGCTTCTGAACTTAGGAGTACAAAGTTTATCAAAGAGTATGAAATAAAATATATTAAAAAAGATGCTACTGTAGAACTTAGTTGTAAAAACATAGAAGATTAACTTCCCATAAATTATGGGAAGCTAGCTTTGAGGCTTAATCTCTTCTATGATGCCTTCGTCTTCTTCTTTTTCTCTTTTTATACTTATGGATAGCAATTGCGCCACCGACAATTGCTGCACCAATCAGAGCTGGAACAATATAATCATTATTGTTTTTATATTGATGCTGTGAAGGAATTGCTCCAACTGCTCTAGTAGGTCTGGATCTTTGACAGTTTTGATGATGAGGTCTACTAAGTGGTCTTTTAGTTTTTGGTTTTGATACATGGTGTCTAGGCTTTGGTTTTGGCTTTGGTTTAGGTTTCGGTTTTGGAGTATATCTGTAGCACTTTCTAGTCTTCCTACCCAAATAGTAGCCTCTTGGACATTGACAATCTATCTGCCCATTATCCATAAATACTGCTACAGAGCCTCTTATTTGTCTCTGACAATAATCATTTGGAGAGATACATTTTTTATACTTATTACTCCACCAAGTACTTTTTGGACATTCACACTCTTTTTTTGTCATAGCTGGGATACTACCTGGATAAGTTTTTTTACAATATTGAATCCTCTGATAATTTGTTACACACTTTTTCATCACTCTTGACCAGGTAGTACCAGATGGACAGACACACTTTTCTAAATCTGCATCATAAATCATAGAGTCTCGACAATCATACTGTCCAAGACTAGAGCCTCTTATTGGTTCTTTTGCATCTGGAGCTAAAATACACTTTTTGAGGTAAGGACTCCAGATTTTACCTCTTGGACATTTATTTATGCTTTTTCCTTCTAAATTTCTCTGAAATCTTAAAATCCCATGATGTGAAGCCTCTAGAGTCTCTTTGGGTATAGTCTCTTGATGCCATCTATCTCTTTTTTTTACTAATCTCTCTCCACTATCTAGATTAAATCGTCTCTGTTGGGTATCGACAAAGATTTTTCCTCTTATTACTCCAATCTCCTCTTTATCTTTATTGATTAGAGCATAAAAATCTGTTCCTCTAATCCCAATGACAGCGGTTTTTGTATCGACTCTAAATCTTTGAGGAGCAAGCTTGCCGATTTGACCCGATCGAATCCTAAAAAAACCCTTTCGTAGTCTCATGTGGGCTTTTACACCGCTACCACTGTAACCATTAAAGGAGTAGTTTTTAAACTTAAAGAGACTATTTTCTCCAATTTTTACGACACCACCATCAATCATTTGAATCTTTACAAGACTCTCATTCTCTGTACGAATTAAATCACGATTTTTGATGTTTGATCCAAGAATAAGATTAATATTTTCTCCCATTCTATCAGCTTGAGCCAATCCTTTTACCCGTGTGACACTACCAATTATATCTGCACTAAGTAGTCCTGTAAGCCCAAGCAGAGCTATAACCAACTTGAAAATTAATTTTTTCACTTTAGCCTCCTTTTATATTTTGATTTTACCAAAAAACTCTAACAGTTATTAAATGCTTTTAGCGGAGTTTAAAATATTCAGAGCATCTTTGTAGATTGGTTCATCAATAAATCCATACTCTGGGTGCATAAAACCATTTATGCCACCTTGACTACTCTCTTCAAAAGCTCTTTTTATCTCTTTTGCTCTTTTGATTTCTACCTCATCGACCCCGAAAAAACTATTGACAATCTCCACTTGAGCAGGTCCCATACACGCTTTTGATGTAAATCCTATCTCTTTTTCTACTTTTAGCCACCTCTTAAACTCATTCAAGTTTTTATAGTCTTGAAACATAAAAGAGACAGGTAAAAAGCCAGCTATTTTACTATCAGTCAAGAATTTGCTAAGGATATAATCTATCGTAGGGTTACCGATTTTTAAGATGCTCTGAGGTAGATTCAAATCTGCTAATAGATCCAAAATTCCAAGATTGACAGTCGTAACACGCTTGCTAATTCCAAAGTGAGCCAAATCTCTAAAAGCCTCTTTTGTCTCGATTGAGAGGTGGAGTTCTTTATCATCTGGCAAAATCTCAAGAGCTTTTTGAATCTCTTTAATACCCTTTACTTTTGGGACTCTTATCGCATCAAATGCAAAGCTCGAAAGAAATCTAATCTCATCTTCTCCTCCATCACTAAGAGGGTTGGTTCTGATTACGATTTTAGATTTTCTGCTTTTTAAATTAGAGAGTGCTAAAGCAATATTAATTAAAGCTTCCCTCTTCCTCGATGGTGCAATCGCATCTTCTAAATTTAGAGTCACCACATCACACTCCAAAGAGTCAAGACGATTTAAATGTTTTAATTTTAGAGGATTTAGCATCATATTGCTTCTTTGGGTATTTTGAATCTCTGGAAGGGTTTTGGTTTTGCCAAAGTATCTTAGTTTCTCATCTTCACTCATCCTCTCAAAAATCTCAATATTTTCAAAAATCACTACTATTCTCCATAATCTATTGACTTAAAAGTTTATAATCTTTTGCAGAGTCTCAATCAACTCACTCTTTTTGCGAATCTCTGGCATCTCATCACCTGGCTGTGTGGTAGTAATTACTGTTCTAGAAAGGGGAAACTTCTTCCAATTATTCAATCTCACTCCCCAGTAACTATGCATAATTACAGGTTCGCCATTATAATTACCGATATAAAGAGTGATATGACCTGGGACATAGAGTAGAGATTGAAAAGGTTTAGCATATTTTAAGATAGTAGCTTTTTTCTCCTCGATTGGCATATTTTTGATATTGATTACCTCTTTACCCTCTTTTGCTTGCTCACCCGAGTTTCTCTCCAAAAATATTCCAAAAGGAGCAAAAAAATCTCTGGTAAAAGCAGAACAGTCTCTTGTTTGCATCTTTCCACCCCAGCCATAAGGTTCATTATAAAGCTCTTTTGCCACTTTTGCCACATAAAACTCTCTAAAAGGAACAGGCTTTTTAGCAATTATCGCTTTTGATGGTGGGCGAACTCTAGTCAAAAGAGCATAACCATCTTTTGAGCGTCTAGCACAAAGAAGCCACTTCTCACTTCTATCAAGAGGAAATATTGTGCCAAGCTTAAGCAGACTCTTTTTGGTTCTTGCTTCATCAATTAACCATAAATCATCGATAATACTTACTCTGTATTTTCCACTCTTAAAAGCTTTCATAAATTTTAAGTTTGTAAAAGCAATATCTTTGACTTTGACCCAGCCTGAGACATGTCCTGCTTCTACAAATGCCCATTTCCTATCCAAAGAGAAGTGTGATACAAAAAGTGGTACATTTATATGGAGTTCACTATTTTGAAAATAATCAAAGGGAAATCCCTCTGTACCTTTGTCTGATTTTTTGTAAACTCCTACACTTGTAGGAAGAGCTCTAAGATTTGTATGTCTTACAGTGATTGCTCTACCAGTCAAAGAGTTTAGAGCTTGGAAGTTGGCATTTTTTATCCAAGGAGTGTAGAGGTCTGGAGTGATGAGATCACCTTTGTAGGTGTAGAGTCTTTTATGTTTTAAAAAGTTTATAGCCCAAACTATCTCTTTTTTGGGGATGGAGATTCTATCTCTAAACCAAGGTTCAAAATACTTTTTGTTGTACTCTTTGTCATACTCTAGCTGTCTATTTCTTGGCATTGGTTTGAGCTGTTTGGCATAATAGTCCAAATCTTGTGGGATATTTTTCATATCAGCCACCACCCCAAATTTTAACCTATCAATAGCACTTTTTGGTCTCTTGCCTGGATAGATTTTATAATAAGCACTCACTGTAGATGAGAGGAGCAAAAAAGCCAAAAAGGTTATAAAAATTCTCATCAAAAGCCTCTTTTTGGAATTAGCATATTTTTAATATCGCCTCCTCAAATCTTTTGAAACCTTCGTCAATCTCATCTTCTGTGATTGTAAGTGGAGGCAAAAATCTAATAGTATCTCTTCCAGCTTTTAAGACAATTAAACCATTTCTAAAACACTCTTGTACGATTTGAGCTTGAGTTTGGCTATCCTTTGCTCTGAGTCCTAACATCAATCCTACTCCTACTTTTTTAATAAAAAGATGATTTGAAGGGTGAACAAGAGCCTCCAATCTCCTATTAAAGGCTTCAATTCTTTTTTTAAGTCTGCCACTTTTGCTCTCTTCTTCTAAAACATCCAAGACTACTAAACCAGCTCGACTACTCAAATAGTTACCACCAAATGTACTTCCATGGTCTCCATAAGAGAAGATATCTTTTAGAGATGTCATTACCACACCAATTGGTATACCACCTCCAAGCCCTTTTGCCAAAGTGATAATATCTGGTTTTATCTCATAAAGATTACTAGCTAAAAACTCTCCTGTACGATAGATTCCAGTTTGTACCTCATCTACAATTAATAAAAGCCCCTCTTTTTTTAGAAACTTGGCTAAAGTCTGGATTTGAAGCTTGTCGAAAGGTTCAACACCACCTTCACCTTGTACTAGTTCAATCATTACAGCTACAGTATCTTTATCAATTTTATTGTAAATATCATCGATATCATCAGCATAATCTAGACCATCAGGATAAGGAGAGAACTCGCTTTTATGCATTGCTGTTTGACCTGTCGCTTTCAAAGTGGTGATTGTACGCCCATGAAATGAGTGTTTAAGTGTGATTACTTTATATTTTTTTTGTTCAAAATTAATCTCTCCATATTTTCTAGCAATCTTTAAAGCTCCTTCATTTGCTTCTGCTCCAGAGTTGCCAAAAAAACATCTCATATCAAAACCACTAAGATTGACCAATCTTTTTGCGACTTTTGCTTGAGGCTCTATAACTTGGAGATTCGAGATATGAATAATTTCTCTAGCTTGTTTACAGATTGCTTCTGTTAGTTTTGGATGGGCATGCCCAATACTATTTACTGCAATACCACTTGCAAAATCGATAAATTCACGCCCATTTTCATCATAAAGTCTAGCATTTTCTCCTTTTACAAAATTGGTATAGTCTCTGTTGTATGTCTGGAGAATATACTCTTTGTCCATACTCTCTAAGTTCACTTTAGCTCCTTGTGGCTGTTTTGTAGATTATATCAAAAAGCTTTTAATCCATTAAAATCATCAAATAGTTTTAATATTTAGAGTTTTTAGCTCTTTTTTTGGAATGTTAATCTAGCTCCAACTAGAGAGTTCTATTTTTTTGGTAAAAAATATTAAATTTTCTAAACGATTTGGTATAATAGAAGCGAGTTAGAGTACCTTCTATGAGGAGAAAATATGAAAAGTAAAAATATAGGAAAAAAGAAGGATTACGAACCAGAACAGATAAAAAAAAGTGACTTTGATGAGTTGATGGATAGAGCTGACCATCAATTTGAGATGGGTTATTATCAAAATGCTCTTAAGCTTTACAGCTTTGTTTTATTAAATTATCCAGACTCAAAATATGCCAAAATAGGTGCTACTCTTAGTGATATTGCTATGGAAAATGAGCTAGATGCTATTCCTATTTTTGCATATTATCAAACTCTCAGAGATTTAAACAATAGTGATATATTAATCCTTGAAAATATGATTGACTCAATTTATGAAAATGGATACTCATCTAAGATTACAAGTGACAAAGAGGTCGAAGCTCTACTTATGAGTATGGAGAGTTCTCAAGAGGGGATTAAGTACGAGGATTTTTTAAATATTGTAAAATCAAGAGGTGACTTTAAGCGCTCTCTTGAAGATACTATGTTTTCTACTAAGATAATAATTAGTGACAAAAGTGAATTTATAGATTTTATTAAACATCTGATAAACTCTGGTTACAAAGATGTTGCTTTGTCATACTTGGATGATTTGGCAGACTCTTTTGGTATGGATAGAGAAATTTATAATCTATACAACCTAATTAACGCAATGGATAGTAAAAGTGAAAATTGATTTTGAGTATAAAGATTACAAATACCTAACAGACAACACAAAAGAGTTAGATGATGAGACTCTCTTTCTCTTGACTGAGCAAAATAGGGTCTATAAAGAAAGTAAAAATATTTCAGAGGTAATTACTCCAGGGGATTTGATAAAAATTTGGGGATTAGATGATGTAAAGATTGTCGGAGTCACAGGTACAAATGGTAAAACCACCACTACAGCATTAATCTACTCTTTGCTAATTGATTTGGGTTTTAGTACAGCTTTGCAAGGAACTAGAGGGCTTTTTGTAGATGATGAGCTTTTAGAAGAGAAGTTTATGACTACACCTTCGATTTTGCACACTTTACTAAATATCAAAAAGGCAAAAGAGAAAAAAAATATTGAGTTTTTTGTGATGGAGGTCAGCTCTCATGCAATCGCACAAAACCGTATTGAAGCTTTGAAGTTTGCACTCAAAGTCCATACAAATGTTACAAGTGACCACTTAGATTATCACAAGGATTTACATGAGTATCAAAAGGTTAAAAGCCAATTTTTTGAAGATGACTCTCCAAAGCTGATAAACAAAGATGAAGAGAAAAATCTAAGATACAATAGAATTGGTGCTTACACCTATGCTATTGAGGAGCCAGCCACTTTCAAAGTTTTAGTCTATTCTGTAGATGAGAGTGGAATTACTGCAATGGTCAAATACCACACAGAAGAGGCTACCCTTTTTTCTACGATGATGGGTAGATTTAATCTTTATAATATCCTAGCAGGAGTTGCCTCTGTAAAAATTTTGACGAATCAACCACTCGAAAGGATTTGTGAAGCTGTCGATGACTTTGGGGGTGTAAGCGGAAGAATGGAAGTAGTCAGTACCAAACCTACCATTATTGTAGATTTTGCTCATACTGATGATGGAATGTACCGTGTCTTAGATAGTTTGAGAGATAGACAACTTGTTGTAGTCTTTGGAGCTGGTGGCGATAGAGATACCACTAAAAGGTCAAAAATGGGAGCTGTAGCTGGGAGATTTGCAAAAAAGATTTATGTCACTAGCGATAATCCAAGAAATGAACATCCAGAAGAGATTATTAGTCAAATATTAGAAGGTCTAAAAGGTAAAAAGAGTGTCTATCCAATAGTAGATAGAAAAGAGGCGATAAAAGAGGCAATTACAAACTTAGAAGATGGTGAAATTTTGCTAATTTTAGGTAAGGGTGATGAGAGTTATCAAGAGATTGCAGGAATCAAATACCCTTTTGATGATAGAGAAGTTGTCAGAGAAATTTTGGCAGAGCTAAAGCAAAAAAAGAGCTAAAAAGCTCCTCTTTAAAATCTAAACTCTAATCTAAAAACTCTACTACCTCATCAAGACTTTTTCTAAGCCTCTTTGATTGAGGCGTTGTACGATATCCAAGAGGAAGCAAAAGAGAGACTCTAAACTCTTTTGTATTAATATCTAAAAGTTCTTCTACAGCTCTTTGTTCAAAGCCTTCAATCGGACAGCTATCAATCCCCAAAGATGATGCCAAAAGCATCAAATAGGTGGCAAGAATATAACTTTGCCTAGCACTCCAGCCAAAAATATCACTCTCATTTTTTGTAATATTTGTAAAATAGTCTGAGTATACTTTTATATATTTATCCAATATTTGTGGTTCCAAATCTCTTCTTTTGAGCATCTTTTGGGGTGTGCCAGAAGATGGTTTGAGAGACTCAATCGCTGATAAAATCACCAGAAGATGGGAGGAGGTTTCAATTTGCTTCTGATTCCAGCAAAGAGGTGTAAGCTGACTTTTGAGTTTTTCTCTGCTAATGACTAAGACTTTCCATCCCTCCATACCAAAAGATGATGGAGCAAGCCTAGCATTTTCTAAAATAAACTCCAAATCTTCTTTGGGGATTTTTCTATCTTTATCAAAAACTTTACAGGCAAAGCGAAAATCTATGATATCTTTTATTGCACTCTTCTTATCCATCAAAGCTCCTTTAATAGTCTCTTGCTACTTTGTAATCTGGGTCATCTTCTTCTTGAGTAATGTTTGCTTTTGCTTTTTTTAGTACTGCTTTGCAATCCTCGCTCAAGTGTCTAAGTGTTAACTTTTTACCTTTTTTGGCATATTTTTGGGTCAATTTCTCTATCGCTTCCACGCCGGAGGAGTCCATTACTCTAGTTTTTTTGAAATCTACTATGATATATTTTGGGTCATTTTCCACATCAAAAGCATCATTAAAAGATTGAACAGAACCAAAAAATAGAGGTCCTTCTAGCTCGTAGAGTTTACCATTTTGACCAAGTTTTTTGACTCTTGCGTAGATTTTGGCATGCTTCCAAGCAAATACCAAAGCAGAAATTATCACCCCAGCAATTACAGCAATTGCCAAATCAAAAATAATAGTTACAATTGTTACCATTACCATAATAAAAGCATCACTCTTTGGCATTTTGCTAAGATGTCCAAAGCTACTCCACTCAAAAGTACCAATACTTACCATAAACATAATCCCCACTAACACACCAACAGGAATAATATTTAAAAGGTCAGTAAAAGTCGCTACAAGTGCCATCAAACCGACAGAAGCTGTAATTGATGAGAGTCTTCCAAGACCTCCAGAACTAAAGTTGATGATAGATTGCCCAATCATAGCACACCCTGGCATCGCTCCAAAAAAACCACAAGTAAAGTTGCCAATTCCTTGAGCAATCGCCTCTTTGTTTCCACTTCCTCTAGTGCCACTCATCTCATCTAATACAGCCAGAGTCAAAAGCGACTCAATCAATCCCACAAGTGCTACAATCAAAGCATAAGGTGCTACCAACAAAATGGCATTAAGGCTAAAGATTGTAGTAGGAATATGAAACTCTGGGAGTTTGCCTCTAAACTCATTTAGATTTGCCAAATCTCCAATTAGCAAAGTATCAATTTTGAAGATATAAACAATTAGGGTGATTAAAATAATTGCACTAAGTCCTGCTGGTATTGCTTTGGTCTTTTTTGGCAAAAAATACATGATCAACATCGTAGCAAATACTATCAAGTAGATTGTAAAATTTTGACCTTGAAAAAACTTAAACTGAGCCATAGCAATAACAATTGCTAAGCCATTTACAAAACCATAAATTGCAGGAAGCGGTACTAAGCGTATAAATTTACCAAACTTCAAAAGCCCAAAGATTATCTGAATAATCCCAGCCAAAACTGCTGTCAAAGTGATGTACTCTAGCACCCCGACAGTCACAGCTTCTGGTGGAAGTCCAGCTTGAGTTAAAACTTTGCTTGCTTCAGTTACTACTCCTACAAGTACTACAGCCACAGCTCCTGTAGCACCACTAATCATCCCAGGCTTACCACCAATTAAAGCAGTAATTAATCCTAAAATAAAAGCGGTGTAGAGTCCAACTATTGGATTGATACCAACGATAAATGAAAAAGCAATAGCCTCTGGGACTAATGCCACAGCTACTACTAAACCTGAGAGAATATCATTTTTGATATTGTCTTTTGTGTAGTTTTTGATGTTAAACATTGTTATCCTTTAATGAAAAAGAGGAATTTTATCACAACTTAATCTTTTTGGCTTTTGGGTTTTATGAGTAAATCTACCCAAAAGATGAGCAAATATGATAAAATTTGTCGTAATTATACAACTGTTAGGGTTCATTTAAGATTGAGTTGGTATAACTTTAATAGCTTTAAAATTTTTCGAGGAGATTAGATGCGAAAAGAGTGGATAAAGCCTAGGCAAAATGATGAAGTAAGAACTCAAATGTATTATGCCAAGCAAGGAATTATCACCCAAGAGATGGAGTATGTAGCCAAAAAAGAGGGAGTCGATGCTGAATTTTTGCGTAGTGAAATAGCCAGAGGAAGATGTATCATCCCAGCAAATATCAATCACACTCATCAAGAACCAATGGCAATTGGAATGGCTGTGAGTTGTAAAATAAATGCAAATATCGGCTCTTCAGCACTTGCTAGTGATATCGCAGGAGAGATTGAAAAAGTCGATGTCTGCTTAAAATATGGTGCTGATACAATTATGGATTTGAGTACTGGAGGGGATTTAGATAGTATCAGAGAAGCTGTCATTGCCCACTCAAGCGTACCAATTGGGACAGTTCCAATTTATCAGATTTTGCACGATATCAATGACAAAGTAGAAGACCTAACAATCGATATAATGCTAAAGACTCTGGAAAAACAGGCAAAACAAGGGGTAAGTTACTTTACTATTCATGCTGGATTTTTGCTCAGATTTATGCCTCACATCGCAAAAAGAAAGATGGGAATTGTCAGTCGTGGTGGAAGTCTAATGGCAGCGTGGATGATGCACCACCACAGAGAAAATCCATTCTACGAAGCCTTTGATGAGATTTTAGATATCTGTAGAAAATATGATGTAGCTCTCTCTCTTGGCGATAGTCTCAGACCAGGTTGCTTGGCAGATGCTAGTGATGAAGCTCAGCTTGGAGAGCTAAAAATACTAGGAGAGTTGACTCTTAAGGCATGGGAAAAAGATGTCCAAGTAATGATTGAAGGCCCAGGACATGTCCCACTAAACCAAATTGAGAGAAATATGAAACTAGAGCGTGAATATTGTCATGAGGCACCTTTTTATATTCTTGGCCCACTTGTGACTGACATCGCAGCTGGTTATGACCACATCTCAAGTGCAATTGGAGCTGCTGTGGGTGGTTGGCATGGTGCTAGTATGCTCTGCTATGTGACTCCAAAAGAGCATCTGGGGCTTCCAAACTCTACTGATGTAAGAGAAGGAATCATCGCCTACAAGATTGCGGCTCACGCAGCTGACATAGCCAGAGGTAGAAAAGGTGCCAGAGATGTAGATGATTTGATGAGTGATGCAAGATACAATTTTGACTGGAAAAAGCAGTTTGAGCTTGCACTAGACCCAGAGCGTGCTAGAGAGTACCACGATGAGACACTTCCTCAAGATGTTTTCAAAGAGGCAGAGTTTTGCTCAATGTGTGGACCAAAATTTTGTAGTTATAAAATCACCCAAAATATTGTCCAAAAGCATGGCGATGAGATTGAGAGCGAAAAAATTTAATATAATAAATAGTTATTTTTAATTTAAGGAGAGTTAATGACAAAAGAGAAAGTTTTAGATGCCCTAAAAAATGTGTTGTATCCTGGTTTTAGCAAAGATATAGTTAGCTTTAATTTTGTAAAAGATGTAGAAATAGATGATGATAGAGTAAAAGTCACTATAGAGATTACATCAAGTGCTGATGAGGTAAAAGCCCAAATCATCAAAGATATTGAGACAGAGCTTATCAAAGCTGGAGCCGATGATGTCTTTGTTGACCTCAAAGCTCCTCAAAAGCCAGTAGAAAGAAGCAACTCAATGAGTGGTAAAAATATCGCTCCTCAGGTGAAAAACTTTTTGATGATTAGTTCTGGAAAAGGTGGAGTTGGAAAATCCACAACAGCTGTAAATATCGCTGTAGCTATGGCAATGCAAGGTAAAAAAGTAGGTCTTCTTGATGCTGATATTTATGGTCCAAACATCGCTAGAATGATGGGAATAGAAGATGTCAGACCAGAAGTAGTTGGCAATAAAGTAAAACCGATTGAGTCTCTTGGTATTGAAGTGATGAGTATGGCAAACTTAATGGAGCCTGGTCAATCTCTAATCTGGAGAGGTGCTATGATTATGAAAGCAATCGAGCAGTTTTTAAGAGATATTCTCTGGAGTGAACTTGATGTGCTAGTAATTGATATGCCTCCAGGTACTGGTGATGCACAGCTGACACTTGCTCAAAGCGTCCCTGTAACTGCTGGAGTGACTGTTACAACTCCTCAAGAGGTGAGTCTTGATGATAGTAGAAGAAGCTTAGATATGTTTAAGAAACTCCATATTCCAATTGCTGGAGTAGTAGAGAATATGAGTGGTTTTATCTGCCCAAAATGTGGTGAAGAGAGTGATATTTTTGGGATGGGAACTAGTCAAAAAGTAGCAGATGAGTATGATTGTCAACTACTCTCTAGAATCCCAATTGAGCCAGAGATTCGAGTAGGTGGAGACACAGGTAAACCTGTCACTTATTATAAACCAGACTCAGAAACTGCCAAAAGATTCCAAGAAGCTAGCAGTAAAATCATTGAATTTATGGACAAAATCAACCAAGAAGGTGGAGCTGACAACTCAGCGATTCAGCCTACGACTCCTCCAGGGGTCAGTGCTTGTAGTATGAGATAAACTCCAAAAACTAGAAGAGCTTTTTAGCTCTTCTTGGCTTCTTGCTCCCAAACCCAAAATCATCTCCTTTTCTGCTAAAATATCTTTAAATCATCAACTCTTCAAGAGCTTCAAGGATACCAGATGCTAACTACTTACATTCAAAACCTAAATCGACTCTTCCAGACAGGAACAACTACCGAGCATAGTTTCAGAGGAGATTTTCAAAATCTTCTAAATGAGATTATCGATGACAAAACTATCATTGTTACGAATGAGCCAAGTCGCATAGTAAATGTCGGTGCGCCCGATTTTAGTGTGAGTAAAAATGGTCTGCCAATTGGCTACATCGAGGCTAAGGATATCGATAAAAATATTCGTAGCAAATCGTTTAATGAGCAGTTTGAACGCTATAAAAATGCACTTGATAATCTCATCATTACAAATTATATAGATTTTGATTTTTTTAGGCAGGGTGAACTGGTAAAATCTATCTCAATTGCCAAAATAGAAGATAATAAAATTGTGCCAATTGAGGAGAACTTCGAAGAGTTTAAAAATTTGATAAGAGATTTTACAAGCTTTATCTCCCAGAGCATCAAATCTCCGCTAAAACTTGCGAAACTTATGGCTAATAAATCTAAACTTCTAAAAGATGTTTTGGTAAGAGTTTTGGAAGATGAGAGTTCTACGATACAAAATCAATACAGAGCTTTTCAGAGCAGTCTAATTCACGACATAAAAAAGGAGGAGTTTGCAGATATTTATGCTCAAACTATCGCTTTTGGAATGTTTATAGCTAGATTTCATGACCACACTTTAGAGAATTTCTCAAGAGAAGAGGCAAGAAAATTAATTCCAAAGGCTCACCCATTTTTGAGAGGTCTTTTTAAATATATTAGCGATGAAGATGAAATAGATGAGAGAATTATCTGGATAATTGACTCTCTAGTCGAGGTCTTTTTGGCGACAAATATTCGCGATATTTTTGAGGATAAGCAAGACCCAGTAATTCACTTTTACGAGACATTTTTGAGCTTTTATAATCCTCAAACTAGAAAGGCAAGAGGTGTCTGGTACACTCCAAAAGAGGTGGTAGATTTTATCGTTGAGAGTGTTGATTTGGTACTAAAAGATGAGTTTGGTTTGGAGGGTTTGATTGATGAGAGCAAGGTAAAAATCAAGGTAGAAAATCCAGACGGTGGACATACCCAAAGTGGTAAAAAAAGGAAAAAGGAGATTACTACTCACAAAGTGCAAATCCTAGACCCAGCCACAGGAACTGGGACATTTTTAGCAAGTGTGGTGGAGTTTATAAGGAGAGATTTTTTCGGTAGTTGGAGGGAGTATGTCAATCGTGATTTGGTGCCTCGACTAAACGGCTTTGAGCTTCTAATGGCAAGTTATGCGATGGCTCACTTGAAGCTTGATATGGTATTAAATACCCAGCTGGAAAATCGGCTAAATATCTATCTGACAAACTCACTAGAGCCTCCTCACAAAGAGTATCAAAACCTTTTTGCTCAATATATGGCAGAAGAGAGCCAACAAGCTGACAGAATAAAAAAAGAGGCTCCGATTATGGTTTTGCTGGGAAATCCTCCGTATAGTGGACACTCTTCAAACAAGATAAAATTTATAGATGAGTTGATGGAGGATTACAAAAAGGAATATACAGGAGAAAAACTAAAAGAAAAAAATCCAAAATGGCTAAATGATGATTATGTAAAATTTATAAGATTTGCGGAGAATATGGTGGTAAAAAATGGTGAGGGAGTCGTAGCATTTATCACTCCTCACGGATTCTTGGA
>Ga0256843_1001202_pt1 | contig 20856 bp, 22 predicted proteins | sample AlvinellametaG_FD_191572 | JGI IMG/M metagenome (GOLD analysis project Ga0256843, IMG submission 191572) | Pompeii worm associated microbial communities from hydrothermal vent at the East Pacific Rise, Pacific Ocean - Alvinella | ecosystem: Host-associated > Annelida > Integument > Unclassified ... | reverse complement strand
GCTCTGATACAAGCGGTATAAAGGTTCGAAGTGCCATTCAGTGGGTAGAAGAAAAAAGTGCTAAAAAGTTTGAAGCACGAATCTATGACAGACTCTACAAAGAGGAAAACCCAAAAGGCTTGGAGGATTTAAACCCTGATTCGCTTCATATCATTAAAGATGCTCTTATAGAGCCGTGGGCTGTTGAGAGTGATGAAGAGCGGTTCCAGTTTGAAAGAGAGGGGTATTTTTATAAAGAACCACTTGACTTTTCAGAAGAAAAACCGGTTTTTAACAAGATAGTATCACTTAAAGACTCTTGGGCGAAAAAAGCAAAAAAAGAGGTAAAAAAACAACCAAAAAAAGAGCAACCAAAACAAAGTGGCGGAGAGGTTGCAAAACTAAGTGTTGAAGAAGAAAAGCTTTTTAAAGAGCTTCAATCAGAGTATAACCTTAACAAACAACTTGCAAACATCTTAGCAAGAGATAAAAAACTTCATAACTTCTTTAGCGAAGCGCTCAAAAGCTATGATGGTGCAGTTACTATAGCTAACTTTGTAGCAAATGAAGTAGCAAAAGAGCTCAAAGAAAATGAGGAAGTAAAGTTTAGCTCACACGATATAGCAATGCTTTCTAAGATGGTAGATAGTGAGCTTCTCTCAAACAAAATGGCAAAAGAGGTATTTGCTCTTATGAGTCAAAGTGGCAAAAGTCCAGAGGAGATAGTAGAGGAAAAAGACCTTAAACAAATCAGTGATCCTTCTACTATAGAGAGCTTCATCGATGAAGCGATGGCTTCTAACCCACAAAATGTGCAAAAATACAAAGAAGGAAACCAAAAACTTTTTGGCTTTTTTGTCGGACAAGTGTTAAAACTAAGCAGCGGCAAAGCAAATCCACGACTTGTTAATGAGCTGACTAAAAAGAAACTTGAAGCATAACTTCTTTCTACTTGGGAAAACTCTCAAGTAGAAACCTTTTAACTCCTTTCTAAAGAACTCTTAAGTATAATCTCATCATTATTTTTCCTAAGGTGCAGTGAATGAAAAAAAGAGCATTACTAAGTGTAAGCGATAAAAGCGGCATAGTGGAGTTTGCCAAAAGACTCGAAGCAAACGGATATGAGATCATCTCTACGGGTGGAACTTTTAAGATGATCAAAGAAGCAGGTGTGAATGCTATCGAGATCGATGAGGTTACGAAGTTTCCAGAATGTTTTGAAGGGCGTGTAAAAACACTCAACCCTTACATCCACGGTGGGATCTTACACAGACGCGACAAACAAAGCCACCTCGATCAAGCAAAAGAGCTTGGAGTTGAGGCGATCGATCTTGTGTGTGTCAATCTCTATCCGTTTAAAGCTACGATCGAGCGAACTGATGACTTTGAAGAGATCATCGAGAACATCGACATTGGTGGTCCAGCGATGGTAAGAAGTGCAGCAAAGAACTTCGATAGTGTTTTAATCGTTACTGATGTAGCCGATTATGACGCGGTACTTGATGCGATCGAAAATGACAAAAACACGCTAGAGTTTAGACGCGATCTTATGATAAAAGCGTACGAACATACCGCGGCGTATGATAGTATGATCGCAAACTATATGAACGAGCGTTTTAACTCTGGAATGGGAGCAAAACAATTCATCGTCGGTTCTAAAGTGATGGATACAAGATATGGTGAGAATCCACACCAAAAAGGGGCACTCTATGAGTTTGAGGATCACTTTAGCAAAAACTTCACAACCCTCAAAGGGGAAGCGAGTTTTAATAACCTAACTGACATTAGCGGTGCTGTAAAAATTGCGGCTGCTTTTGGTGATGAGAACGCCGTATGTATCGTCAAACATGGAAACCCTTGTGGATTTGCGATCCGTGAAGATCTTGTAGAAGCTTACACAGAAGCACTCAAGTGTGATCCGGTTTCTGCTTTTGGTGGTGTCGTGGCGGTCAATGGTGTGGTAGATAAAGCACTGGCAGAAAAGATGAACGAGATCTTCTTAGAAGTGATTATCGCCGGGCGTATCACTCCTGAAGCACAAGAGGTGTTTGCTTCTAAAAAGCGTATCAAACTCTTTGAATACGGTAGCGATAAGATCATCCTTGCAAACGATAGCAAAGATTTTAAACATATTGACGGTGGATTTGTGTTCCAAGATGCAGATAAGGTTGAAGATGATGAAGTGAAAAATGCAAAACTTGTTTCAGCTAAAGCTGCGAGTGAGCAAGAGCTTAAAGATCTTGAGATCGCATATAAAGTAGCTTCACTTACAAAATCCAACTGTGTTGTTTATGTGAAAAACTCTGCGATGGTGGCTGTTGGTATGGGGATGACAAGCAGGGTTGATGCAGCGCAATGTGCCCTTAAAAAAGCAAAAGAGATGGGACTTGATGTCAGTGGAGCAGCACTGGCTTCTGAAGCGTTCTTCCCATTTAGAGACTCTATAGATGCAGCGGCTGAGGCTGGAGTGAGTGCAGTGATCGAGCCTGGTGGAAGTATAAGAGATGATGAAGTGATCGAAGCTGCGAACGAGCACGGAATGAGCTTATATTTTAGTGGAAAGCGTCACTTCTTACACTAAACATCGGTTTTTCACCGGTGTTTTTGATCTTTTTTAGTGATGAAACTTTTTTTGTAGATTTTGAAAAAGTGGTAAAATCTGTTCTTTCATTGCATTTCGTCCAAATTTAACTGCTATTTTTCTAGAAAAACCAGCTACTCTATCTGTATAGCTTTGAGCTGAAAGAGCGATAAATGTTCCTTCTTTATATGGTGTACATAGTATTTCTGTTTGTATCCCATCAAGTGAATTCGAGATATAGAACTCTCTTTCAGCAATCAGTGTTATATTTGGTTTTTGTTCAATGATCTGATGTTTAAGCAAAAATGTTACTCTTTTGTCAATTTTATCTTTAATAACATAAAAATGTTCATCAAATTGTTTCAATGATTGTACTTTTGGATAGTTCATAAAGTAGTTATACATATTTGGAAATTTTTTTCGAAATACTTTCATCCCAATGCTTGAACCCTTGAACCCATCTTTGAGTGTGTCTCCATGATCACAGTGCTCATAAGCAGTGATACCGTGGATACCATCTTGCATGTAAGCTTTTGTCCTTTGAAACAATATTTGTTTAAAGAAAAGTTTTGCTATATCTTTATGCTCTTTTCTAAGCTTGTTAAGAAGTTTTATTTCATCTTTACTGAGATTAAATTCCCCTCCACCATTATATGTTTTTAGTCTTTTTATCTCATCATCTTCATCAGGTAAAAGATAAGCATCTTTGAAGTATTTTTTTATATTTTTATCTTTTTTTATCTCATGAGAAAAGGCATGCTTATAGTTACTGACTCGATTGCTGGATCTTTTTAGTTCTTCAAGAACATCTTTATAGGGTGCTTTGAGATAGAGTGCCATACTTAATGCTATAGATGAATCTGTTTTTTCTTGGTCTTCTCTAGCTATAGAGATGATCTTAGAAGCATTGAGTGCATTATGATCTATTTTGATACCACTTGCATCTAGTATATTATCTACATAGTTGTCTTGTTTAGCATCTGCAAAGGCGAATGTACATGTAAGTAAAAGTATAGAAAAAATCTTCATTAAAAGCCTTTCTTTGAACATAATAGAATTATATCTAAAAAATCATCTTCTTAATAATGCAATAAAAATCAAATAAAACAGTAAACTTGATTGACATAGACTCAACTTTTATGATATAATTCCATTCAGAAAAAAATAAACAATTTTTAGATAAAAAAGGAAGAAAATATGAGTAGTAAATCATTATATGAAACATTGGAAGTCTCACAAAATGCAAGTGAAAGTGAGATCAAAAAAGCATATAGAAAATTAGCAAGAAAATATCATCCAGATGTTTGTAAAGAACCTGAATGTGAAGAAAAGTTCAAAGAGATCAATGCCGCTTATGAAGTCTTAAGTGATCCAGAGAAAAAAGCACAATATGACCAGTTTGGAGATGCAATGTTCAATGGTCAAAGTTTCTCTGATTTTAGTAGAAGTCATCAAGATATCGACCTTGATGAATTACTTAAGAACATCTTTGGCGGTGGTGCTGGATTTGGTGGGTTTAGTAGTGGTAGTAGTAGATCAAGTGGTTTTGGAGGTAGTAGCGGATTCAATGGATTTAGCGGTGGTTTTGGTGGACAACAGCACTATCAAGAACCAGACCTTGATATACGAACCTCTGTAACGATCCCGTTTAATGTAGCTATTATGGGTGGGACACACTCAGTGAGTCTAAACGGTGAGAGCTTTGATATCAAGATTCCAGCTGGGGTAAAAGATGGTGAAAAGATGCGTGTTCGTGGAAAAGGGCATGCTCATGGAGGTAGAAGAGGTGATCTCTACCTTACGATCAATGTTGCACCTTCTCCGGAATATGAGAGAGTAGGGGATGATCTTATCAAAACGATCGATGTTCCACTCCATGCAGCACTTTTTGGTGGAAAGATCCCTGTAAAAACACTTGAAAAAGAGATTAAGCTCAAAATTCCTAAAAATACAAAAAATGGACAAAAGTTCAAAGTTAAAGGGATGGGTGCGATGAATCGTAAAACAAAAACAAAAGGAGATCTTTATCTAAAAGCAAATATAGTACTTCCTGATGTTGACACACTTGATCCTGAACTTAGAAAAATGATGGATGAAAAACTACCAAAGGAGTTGTAGATGTTACACCATTATGATGAGCCAGTCTATCTTATAAGTATAGTTGCGAAGATATTGGATATTCATCCACAAACACTTCGTCAATATGAAAGAGAAAATCTTATCAAGCCTTCAAGATCCAATGGTCGTGTAAGGCTTTATTCTCAAAGAGATATCGATAAAATTAAGCTCATTTTACGTTTAACACGTGAATTAGGTGTAAATCTTGCAGGAGTAGATATTATTTTACGACTAAAAGAACAAATGGAGGAAATGGAAAAAGAGATAGCAGATCTACGAGATGAGATCAATACAATGACAAATAACCGCTCAGTTCCTCCAAGTAAATCACTTGTTACGAAAAAAAGTATCTATGAGATGATCATATTTGAAGAGTAAGAGGTCTTACTCTTTAAGTCTTTGAATGTCTGCTCCAACTTTTTGAAGTTTTTCTTCAAGTCTATCATATCCACGGTCAAGGTGATAGATACGGTGGACATTTGTTTCGCCATTAGCTATAAGGGCTGCTAAAACTAAAGCACTTGAAGCTCTAAGATCTGTTGCCATCACATCTGCTCCGCTTAAGTCAGTCTTTCCTGTAACTGTTGCTACATTTCCATTTAGTACGATATTTGCTCCCATTCGCTGAAGCTCACTCACATGCATAAAACGGTTTTCAAATAGTTTTTCCTCTATAACAGAAGCACCTTGTGCTTGTGTTGCAAGAGCTAAGAACTGAGCTTGCATATCAGTTGGGAATCCAGGGTACTCTTGAGTTACGATTTTTACCGGTTTAAGATTTTGTGTTGGAATGATCGTTATAGAAGTATTATCTATCTTGAAACTACATCCCATCTCTTCGAGTTTTGCTATAACTGATTCTAAGTGGTTTGGCTCGGCATTTGTTATAGTAAGTTCTGAATTGCTAATCGCACCTGCACAAAGGTATGTCCCAGCTTCAATACGATCTGGAATGACATCAAATGGATTTACATGTAAAAGTTTTCCCTGTGTTCCTGTAATCTTGAGATTTGCTGTACCTATCCCTTCTATATTTACGCCACTCTCTGCCAAAACTTCACAAAGTTGTACCACTTCTGGTTCTCTTGCGGCATTGATAATATTGGTTTCACCATGTGCTAGTGCTGCTGCCATCACAATGTTAGCAGTGCCTGTTACTGTTATCTTATCAAAGATGATAGTAGTTCCTCTAAGGCCATTTGGCGCTGTTGCTTTAACATATCCTGCTTCTATCTCTATCTTTGCACCCATTTGTTCCAAGGCTTTTAAGTGCAGGTCTATTGGGCGTTGACCGATAGCACACCCTCCTGGAAGGCTTACTTCACAATGTCCAAAGCGTGTAAGTAAAGGTCCTAGCACAAGGATAGAAGCACGCATAGTACGAACGATATCATATGTTGCTGTAGTATTGGTGATCGTAGAAGCATCGATCTTGATCGTTTCATCTTCCAATGAATAACTTGCACCTAAATTGCCAAGCAGTTTTAAAAGTGTTTTAATATCTGCAACATGAGGAATATTGTTTAGAATGACTTCATTTTGAGCAAGTATAGTAAGTGCTATAAGAGGAAGCGAAGCATTTTTCGCACCTGAGATTTTGATCTCACCGTGTAATTTTGAATGACCGTTAATTTTTAGATAATCCATGTCTCTCTTTTAATGTATAGAAGATTAAAAAGATATTATATCTTATATTTATTTTAAATCGGCTAAAATTACACTATGAGTAATGCATTAGAAAAATTAAAACAATTAACTTCAAAGATCTCAAGTTATGAACTTACAAGAAAAGAGAATCTTCAAAGATTAAAAGAACTCTTTTTAGTGTTAAAGTTAGAAGAAAAAGTGAATAGTTTTGAAGATATATTTGAGTATAAAGCGATCAACCTTTCAGCTGTCTCTTTGCAAAAAGAGAACTTCGGGGAGATTCAAAAAGGAAAATATTTTCAACTTTTAGCGATCACTAAGGTAAATGGTCGAAGTAAAAATATCTCTTTAGCTTATTATGGTAGGGTTGAAAATGTAGAAGAGAAGTTGAAAGAAAATGTGATAGAGTTTGTGATCCGTTATCGATTTGAGAAAAGTTTTATCAATTTAGAACATTATAATGATCTATTGAAAAATTTTCACAAAGAACCAAATGAATAAGTTTTTTTTCTCATTATGGAAGAACTGGGCTTTGAGAGTGAGTATAGAGAGTGTACTCTTTGGCCTGGTGTTGGCTTTGGTAATGAGTGGATATATCTATGCAAAAAAAGGGTTTGTTGAACTTGATCAAAATAGTTTAAATGCTTTATATGATATCTTTTTATTTTGGTTTGGAATCTTGTGGAATGTAGGTTTACTGATAGCACTGTTTCGTAGTATAAAATTTATTTTTAACAGATGTTATAACGGGTATATGTTGCGACTTCTTACATGTAAACAAGATGACTATATAGAACCTGTAGGATATGGGGATTTAATCAAGGTATGGCGAAGATGGTTTTTGATACTTATTTGGAGTGTGGCTTTTGAGATCCTTATAGGAAGTATCGTTATGCGTTTTGGTTTTGGAAAAACAGAGCTTTTTAGTTGGCTTGGAAGTAGTGTGCTGTTTGGATTTGTGCTAGTTGGTGGATATATTGCATTTTGGATTTTTAGTGGCTGGTGTAAAAGAGTAAAGGTAGTTGTATGTTGATGTTTATTGATCTTGAAACGACAGGTTTAGAACTAAATGATGTGGTCTGTGCTATTGGGCTATTATATGAAAAGAACAACGCTTTACATGTAAAATATGATCTTGTGAATGAAGGGAAGAAAATCCCTCCTCTTGCATCAAGTATAAATAATATCACCAATGAGATGATTAAAGATAAAGTACCATTGAAAAAAACACAGTGTTATCAAATATTACAAGAAAATATTCAAAGTTCAATCCTTGTTGCCCATAATATTCCTTTTGAATTGTTATTTTTAGAAAAATATGGTTTTGAACAAAATATTAATTTTATAGATACTTTACGTGTAACAAGGCATCTAATTGATGACCTTGAAAGTTATAATCTGAATTTTTTACGGTATGAGATGAAGTTGTATCATAAAGAAAGAATCCTATTAGAACAACTTGGTATAAAAGAACAAAAACTTTGTCCTCATGATGCACTTAGTGATGTTATAATTACAAAACTCCTTTTTGATGAGCTTTTAGAACTCTCAAATATAGAAGAAATGAAAGCATTAAGCATAAAGCCTGTTTTGATAAAAAAGTTTGAGTTTGGAAAATATAATGGACGATATATCGAAGAGATAGCAATGGTTGATAGAGGTTATTTGGAATGGATGCTCAATACAGTTGAGGATTTAAGTGATGATATGAGATATAGTTTGGAGCATTATCTATGAAAGTAGCAGTTGATTGTAAATCTATTTTAATGCAAAAGGCATTAGAGAAGTTTTTAGGTAAATATCTTAGTAGTATAAAGCAGTGTGATATTGTGATACGGGATTATCCGTGTGAAGATAAAAGATGTTTACATGTAAGCTCTCAAAGTGATGCAGATCTTGTCAAACCGTTTTCTAAATCACAGCTTCTTTTGGCATTGGAGAACAAATACAAACAGCTTGAAGAGAATAACGCTCAAGAGATAAATCAAAATGAAAAAGATTTTAGTATATTGGAAAAAAGGATAGATATGATTACACAAGAATATAAACAAAATATACTTCAAGCAATAAAGGCATTTTATGGCTAAAGAGAAATTTTTATACAAACGTATTGTTGCTGGAAAATTTAAAGCAAAACCTATCAAACTCCCTTCTCTTAAGACTACAAGAAGTTCAAAAGCGATTGTTTTGGAGTCTTTTTTCAATACTGTTCAGTTTGAGATTATAGACTCTACTTTTGTTGAGGTTTTTAGTGGAAGTGGGAGTGTAGGGCTTGAAGCACTTAGCCGTGGAGCTGAAAAAGTGATCTTTATGGAAAAAGATTCTAAAGCACTCAAGATACTCAAAGAAAATATTAACTCTCTTGATCCTTCAAAGTGTGAAGTGTATGGAGGGGATAGTTTTACAAATATCAAACAGATTACAAATTATCTTAAAAATCAAAATAAAGAAGCATACTTTTATATAGATCCTCCATTTAATTTTCGAGAAGGGTTTGAAAGTATCTATGATGATACTATCAAACTTATAGAGGAACTTCCGAAAGAAGTAGTTAAGCTTATAACACTCGAACATATGACCGGACTAGAACTTCCTCAAACGATAGGAAGCTATCAAAAAACAAAATCAAAAAAATTTGGAAAAACTTCTTTAACCTATTACGATAAAGTGGAATAGTATTTGCTTTTTCCTTGATAACAATTCAAGGAAGAATCAAATGAAAAAAGTACTAATTCTTATTTTACTTTTTATATCGACACAACTTCTTGCAACGAAGATTAATGAAGTGGCAAATATCGTTGGAGTAAGAGACAACCAACTTATAGGCTACTCTCTTGTTGTAGGATTGAAAAAAACTGGTGATGGAACCACTTCAAAGTTTACACTGCAAACTATCTCGAACATGCTTCGTGCTATGAATATCAATATGAACCCTATAGATATTAAGTCAAAAAATGTTGCAGCAGTTGTTGTGACTGCACGGCTTAAACCTTTTGCTAGAGAAGGGGATAAGTTTGATGTAACGGTTTCTTCTATAGGAGATGCTAAAAGTTTAGAAGGTGGAACACTCTTAATGACCCCATTAAAAGGGGTAGATGGAAATATCTATGCAGTTGCTCAAGGAGCGATCTCTATAGGTGGAAAAAACTCGCGTGGTGCAGGAAGTGAAAGTCATCCAACTGCTGGAAAAGTATATAATGGTGGTTTGGTTGAGAGAGAGATTAATATAGATCTTTATCATCAAAACTATGTACTTTTATCACTTAAAGAAGATAATTTTAAAAATGCAGTCAATATTCAAAAAGCGATAAATAAACACTACTCAACACAAGTAGCTGTTGCTATAGATCCTCGTACAATTAAGCTTAAAAGACCAGAAAATAAAACAATGATCGAGTTTTTAGCTGAGGTACAAAGTATTGATATGGAGTATAAACCTTTAGAAAAGATCATTATCAATGAACGAACAGGAACTATCGTTGCTGGAGTTGATATAGAAGTAAAACCTATCGTTCTTACACATGGTGATATTACTATAAAGATCAAAGAACAAGAAGATCCAGAGCAACCTGATGGTTCCATGGTAGTGGATAAAGATATGGTTATAGGTTTGAATGAAAATGAAATTTATACACGTAAGGGAACAACAACAGTTGCTAATCTCGTAAGAAGTCTACGAAAACTTGGAGCAACTCCTAAAGATATCATTTCAATCTTAGAGAGTATGAAAAGTGCTGGCAGTATTGCAGCAGATTTGGAGGTGATCTAATGGTAAATCCTACTATCAATCCATCTTTGATGGATAAAAAAGTACCATCTATAGATACAAAAGCTGACAATAAAGCATTACGGGAACAAACAGATGCATTTGAAGCGATCATTGTTAAGATGTTGCTTGATAATGCTTTAAAAGATGAAAAGAATCTTTTTTCATCTCAAAATGATCCGGGTGATAAGATATACAAATCTATGTATAGAGAAGAACTGAGTAATGCGAGTGCTGGAAGTTTTGGGTTTTCCCAAATGTTATATGATTATTTATCACGAGAAAGGAAATAAGTACTTTAGTTTTTTGTCATCTTGTCGATATAATATTCAATGAGAAGAATTTCTATAAATTATTAAGGATATAAGATGACAAATAGTATAGGAACATCTACAATAAGTAGTGCATACGCCAATACGCTGAGTAAAAACTCTAGTGTAAAAGGTTCTTTTAATCAAGGATCGGGTGGTATAAAAAGTGATCAAAAAAAAGTTGATGCTATAAAAGATCAGATAGCATCAGGAGAGTATAAAATAGACATAGATAAACTAGCCAAAAAAATGGCAGAGGAGCTCATGTCTTAAGCTAAGAAGGAGTGAAGATGTTGTTAGCATATCATTTAGAAAGTGCTTTGAAAGATTTAAGAGATATTATAGAAATGACCAAAAATGATATAGATGATATCAAAAAAGCTGATGCAGATGCGCAGTTTGATAGATTATCTTTAAAAGAAGAAAAAATAGAAGCATTCGAAGCAAAAAAAGCACTTATAGATCATGAAATATCAAAGCTAATGACATCAAATCCAAATAAAGATCTTCCTGAACTGCTTAATGATACAGAGCATATGAAGTTAGATGAACTAAAAACTGAACTTTCAAATCTTAAAGAGATAAATCAAAAATATGCTCGTATGGTTTTAGCTGTAAGTAGCTTATATAATGAATTTTTAGAAAGATTAGTACCAACCGAAATGGAAGGGTATAATAAAGTTGCATCTAAAAATCCATCCCTTTTAGAAGTGAGGGTATAAGAATGTCAACAATTTTTAATACTTTAAATATCGGTTATACAGGATTAAATGCCGCACAAATTGGTATAGATACAACTGGACAAAATATTTCAAATGCTGAAACAGATGGATATACACGAAAAAGGGTTGTTCAATCTGCTGCAACACCTCTTTTTGATGCACCTGGAAATATAGGCAATGGTGTTGAAATTCAAAATATTGAACGTGTATTTGATGATTTTACATTTAGGAAATATACCGACACTTATTCAGATAAAGAATATAGTGATTATATGAAAAAAACACTTGATGAACTTTCTACATATTTTCCGGAAGTTGAAGATGTAGGAGTGAAATCAGATTTAAAAGAATATTATAATCTTTGGCAACAATTTGCAGATAATCCTGACAGTGATTCAATTAAAATTGCATTGGCTGAGCAAACAAAAACACTATCAAATAGTATTAAAGGTTTACGATCTCAAGTATATGATCTGCAACAAAAACTCAATGATGAACTAAAAGTGAATATAGATGAAGTTAATTCTTTGGCTTCTCAGATAGCTGATTTGAATAAAGAGATAGATAAAGCTGAAGCTGGTGGTGGATATACTGCAAATGATTTAAGAGATAAAAGAAATGTATTAGAAAGAGACTTGTCTCGTTTAATAGGTGCTGAGGTTAGTGTAAATACAAGAAATTCAAATATAAATATCGATCCAGCAAAAAATGAAGCATCTGGTTCATACAGTTTATTTGTAAATGGTTTTAATATTGTTGATGGAACATCAGTTCATCCTTTAAAGTTAGATAATAGTACAAGTCAAGATGGTTTTTATGATGTTTATTATGAACGTCAAGATGGTGTAAAAATACCTATGGAAGAAGAGATAAAAGGTGGGAAAATAGGTGCTATTTTTGAACTTCGTGGAGGAAAAATAGATACGCAAAGTGGTGTGCCAACAGATGGTGTTTTGCAAAATACTATTGCAGAACTTGATTCTTTTGCTAATACATTGATTACATCAACAAATAATCTATATGCAAAAACAGGTACGACACTCATGACATCAAATTCATTGGAATATGATGGAGCTGAACCACTTGTAAACTCTGATCCAAATATACAAACAGGTTCTTTTAATTTACTGATATATGATATTGATGGTAATGTTGTTGCAAAACGAGAGATAAATATAGATGCCGTTACCTCTTTAACTGGAGATGAAAATAGTAACTCTATACAAGCTCAAATAGAAGCAAATAAAGATGATAATGATGATGGAAATGCTAATAATGATATTGATGATATGATTATATTTTCTATGCCAGATACGAAAACTGCTAATCAATTACAATTATCTTTATCTAAAGAATATCAAGCACAAGGATATAGATTTGCTATAGAAGATAATCTTTCAACTGATGAATTTAGTTCAGGTACTAATTTCGCTGGAGCATTAGGATTAAATAAGTTCTTTGATGGAACAAGTGCAAAAGATATAGATCTAAACTTTGAACTTAAATCGAATCCATCCAATATTCAAGCAGGAGCAAGTGATATTGCTGGAGATAATTCTGTTGCATTAAATATGGTGCAAAATCAGTTTGAAAAATATGACTTTACTGTAAATCAACAAACATATCATGATACAATATATTCTTTTTTCGATACGATATCAACAAGTGTTGGAATCCAGGCTAATACTGTAAATAGTAAGAATGAAACAATTACTGCTCAATTTAATGCAATAGAACAAGAATATAATTCTATTACAAAAGTAAGTATAGACGAAGAGTTAACAAACCTTATAAAATATCAAACAGCTTATGGAGCAGCTGCAAAAGTAATCACAACAGTTGATCAAATGCTTAATACTCTTCTTGGGATAAAACAGTAGCTTTAATGCCAAAAATAAGTGTATTTTTAATAATATTTATCGTTTTATTCGCTTTTTGTGGACCATTTTTTTATACAACTGATCCAACTCTTTTGAGTAAAACAGATATTTTACTTCCTCCATCTTTGCATCATCTTTTTGGAACAGATAGATTAGGACGTGATCTTTTAGCAAGAGTAATGGAAGGTGGGCAGGTTTCTCTTCTTATTGGAATAGGAAGTGCACTTATAAGTTCTTTTTTAGGATTTATACTTGGAGCAATGGCCGGATATTTTAAAGGAATTGTTGATAAAACTTTTATTGTAATAGTTGATCTTTTTTTAACCTTTCCTACTTTTTTTCTTCTTTTAGCATTAGTAAGTTATGTAAATGCTTCTATTTGGGTATTAGTTGTAATTATATCTATAACTGGTTGGATGACCACAGCGCGTTTAGTTAGAAGTGAAAGTTTTGCTATATCTTCAAAACCTTTTATAAAGATACTTAACATTGCAAAAGTAAAAAAATCAAAAATTCTTTTAAAATATTATGCACCACTTCTTGCTCCTATCTTTTTTGTGAGTTTTACTTTTGGAGTAGGTGGAGCTATCTTGGCAGAATCTGGACTAAGCTTTTTAGGACTTGGAATAGTTCCTCCACAAATGAGTTGGGGAAGTATAATGAGTGAAGGAAAGGAAGTTATAGAAATTGCATGGTGGGTGAGTTTTTTTCCTGGAATTATGATCTTTTTAGTAACGTTTTCATTGATAAATATTTCTAATTATCTTCAAAAATTAACAAATAAGAAGAGTTTACAATAATAGTTTGTTATAATAAGAAAAAACAAAGTGAGAAATAATGGTTTTAGTTACTGGTGGAGCTGGATATATAGGTTCTCATACAATTATAGAATTAATCAATGCTGGATATGAAGTTGTTATTTATGATAATTTTTCAAATTCAAATATAGAGTCATTAAAAAGAGTAGAACATATATTAAAAAAGAAAATACCTTTAGAAAAGGGTGATATACGTGATAAAGATCGTCTTTTAGAAGTTTTTTCAAAATATGATATAGATTCTGTTATTCATTTTGCAGGTTTGAAGGCTGTTGGTGAATCAGTTGAAAAACCTTTAGAATATTATGATAATAATGTAGTTGGGACTATTCGTCTTCTTGAAGTTATGCAAGAAAAAAATGTGAAAAAGATAGTCTTTAGTTCTTCTGCTACTGTCTATGGTGATCCACATACTGTTCCTATAAAAGAAGATTTTCCTTTAAGTGCAACAAATCCATATGGACGGAGCAAACTTTTTATAGAATATATTTTAAAAGATCTTTATATTTCAGATCATTCTTGGAAAATTATATTGCTTCGTTATTTTAATCCCGTAGGTGCTCATGAAAGTGGTTTGATAGGGGAAGATCCAAATGGAATACCAAATAATCTTATGCCATTTATATCTCAAGTTGCTGTTGGTAAAAGAGAATATTTAAATGTTTTTGGAAATGACTATGATACACCAGATGGTACAGGTGTGAGAGATTATATACATGTTGTTGATTTGGCTCGTGGACATGTGAAAGCACTTGATAAGATCGATAAGATTGAAGAAGTTACACCTATTAACCTTGGAACAGGAAATGGATATTCTGTTTTAGACATGGTTAAGGCATTTGAAAAAGCAAGTGGTAAAAAAGTCCCATATAAGGTTGTTGAAAGACGAGCTGGAGATATTGCAACTTGTTATGCAGATCCTACTTTAGCAAAAGAATTCCTTGAATGGAGTGCTGAAAAAGGGATTGATGAAATGTGCAAAGATGCATGGAATTGGCAAAAAAACAATCCAAATGGATATAAAAAATAGTATAATTCAAAAAAAAATTTAGGTATGAACAAATGATTTTAATGATAGATAATTATGATAGTTTCACATATAATATTGTTCAGTATTGTAAAGAGTTAGGTGCAGATCTTAAAGTGATCCGTAATGATGAGATGAGTGTAAAAGAGATAGAAAACTTACGCCCCCAAAAGATCATTATTTCTCCTGGACCAGCAACTCCAGATGATGCAGGTGTGACTTTAGAAGTGATAGAATACTTTCAAGATAAAATTCCTATGTTTGGTATATGTTTGGGACATCAAAGTATTGCTCAAGTTTTTGGAGCAGATGTTGTAAGAGCAAAACATATGATGCATGGAAAGACATCACAGGTTGTTGTAAAAGAGGATATGCCTATTTTTGATGAACTACCAAGTGAATTTAGAGCTACAAGATACCATTCACTTATAGTTGATCCAAATTCTTTGACAGATGATCTCATACCAACAGCTTATAGTAAAGATGATCATGAAATCATGGCCTTAAAAGTAAAAAATAAAGATATTTATGGAGTACAGTTCCATCCAGAATCTATTATGAGTGAATATGGGCATGAGATGATAGGAAACTTTTTAAAATTATGAAAAAAAGTTATCTATTGTTTTTGATAATAGCGATAGATATTTTTGTTTTATTCTATCAAACATATATTCTTTCTTTATCTTATTCTGAAGTATATATATTTTATGGTTATCACGGAATTGTTGGTTTATGGTCTCACCTTTTTACACCTTTTTTTGGTGTAAATGATTTTACTGTACGATTACCAATGGTTATTTTACATATAGCAAGTGTTATTCTTTTTTATAAGATATCAAAATATTATATAAAAAAAGAATTTCATAGAGTATTAGTAACTTTGATTTTTATACTGCTTCCAGGTGTTATGAGTTCAGCAATCTTAGTTAATAATGCTGGTTTTGTTCTTTTTGCGGTATTGTTTTTTCTGTATATTTATAAAAAATTTGGGAACTCATACTTTGTATATTTTTTACTAGGAATTTATGCTTTTTTGGATAATTCTTTTAGTTATCTTTTTTTATCTTTATTGTTTTTTGCATTTTATAACAAAGATTATGAATTTTTGTTTTTTAATATTGTATTGATTGGGATAAATCTTTTTATATTTGGTTCTGATATAGGTGGCTATCCTACAGGTCATTTTTTAGATGCACTAGGAGTTTATGCAGCTGTTTTCTCTCCTTTGATATTTATTTATCTTTTTTATAGTTTGTATAGAGAATTTATTACAAAAAAATTAGACATTGTTTGGTTTATTGCTACTATCCCACTTTTATTTTCTTTATTTTTATCATTACGACAAAGAGTTCATATTGAATATTATGCTCCTTTTGTGATTTTGGGTTTATTTATTGCGGCAAGAGTATTTATAGCTTCCTATAGTGTTAGATTGCCTGTATATAGAAAAAATTATAAATTCTTGTTTTTGATTGCAATTACATTTTTATGTTTGCATTTTTTTCTAATTTTGTTTAATAAAGAACTTTATCGATTTATTGATAATCCTAAGCATCATTTTGCGTACCATAATCATATTGCAAAAGAACTTGCAAAAGAACTTAAAAGAAAAAACATAGAGTGTATACAAACTGATTATAAAATGCAATTAAGGCTAGAATTTTATGGTATAGCCTTTTGTAGAAAATATAAATTGTCTGAAAAAGTAGATGAAAACAAAGAAACTGTTACAATTAGTTACGATTCGATCCCTATTTATAAGGCTTATGTTACTAAAATAAACAAACAATAAATCAATTCTATTTGAAAGATAAGTTAAATATTTTGATTAGTTAATCTATGATAGAATACTCCCTAAACATAATTATAGGGAGTCGTAATGGCACAAAAAGCGATACGAGAATACGACGGTAAAGCGTTGTTCGCTAAACATTGGGAAGATTACTTTAGTGGTTTTCACTATGGCTTTAAGTCTGTTTTGGTAACTAGTGGTGAAGAGCTTTTGAAAAAAGCTGAAGAACATGGATTTGAGTGGTTAAAGCAAGAGCCACTTGTAGCAAAACCAGATATGCTTTTTGGTAAAAGAGGGAAGAATGACCTTGTTTTATTTAAAGTGAATAAACCTGGTGATGTGACTTTAGAAGATGCAGCTAAATGGATCGATGAAAAACGTAGTCACGATGTTACACTTCTTTCTGGTCAAACTGGAAGACTTACTCACTTTATTGTTGAGCCTTTTACACCGCATACTCAGGATCAAGAGTATTATATTTCTGCTACTGTAGTAGATGAAGATGATGTGCTTTACATGTCTGCTGAAGGTGGAATGGAAGTTGAGGAAAATTGGGATAAAGTTGTTGAAGTAAGAATTCCTATCGATATGGACGATGTAAGTATCGAAAAAGAGATTAAAGCAAATGTCCCTTCAGATATTCCAGAGGAAAATAAAGCTAATTTCGCGGCATTTGCAGTAGCATTTTATAAGTTCTATAGAGATCTTAACTTTGCATACCTTGAAATCAATCCAATCGTTATGTTAAAAGATAACGAAATGGCTATTCTTGACCTTGTTGCAAGACTTGATGATACTGCTGGTTTCTTAATGCGTGATAAATGGGGTGATATAGAATTCCCAACACCATTTGGTATGGATGAAATGAGTCCAGAAGAAAAAGCAATTGCAGAAGCAGATGCAAAAACAGGTGCTTCACTAAAACTTACTATTTTGAATCCAATGGGTAGAGTATGGACTATGGTTGCTGGTGGTGGTGCTTCTGTTGTATATGCTGATACTATTGCAGATTATGCAGAGTCAACTGGTGGAAGTATTGCAGACCTTGCAAACTATGGTGAGTATTCAGGTGGTCCAACTACTGGTGAAACAAAATTCTATGCTGAGACGATCTTTGATCTAATGACAAGACATAAAGATCCAAAAGGTAGAGATAAGATTCTTATCATCGGTGGTGCTATTGCAAACTTCACTGATGTTGCAAAAACATTTACAGGTATCATCCAAGCGTTTGAGAACTATGCAGAAAAGTTAAAAGAGCATAATACTCGTATTTATGTTCGCCGTGGTGGACCAAACTATGAAAAAGGTCTTAAAGATATTAAAGAAGCAGCGGACAGATTAGGACTTTACATTGAAGTATATGGTCCAGAAACACATGTTACTGACATTGTTAGAATGGCATTAGAGAAGTAAGGGGTTATGATGGAAAGATTATTTACTAAAGATACACAAGCGATTTTTTGGAACAACAATAAAACAGCTATTCAACGTATGTTGGATTACGATTATGTTATAAAAAGAGAAACTCCTTCAGTTGCTGCTATCGTTGCACCAACAAGCTCAAATAAATTTGAGAAATTTTTCTGGGGTGGTGATGAAATCATGATCCCACTTTATAAAAGTACTGCAGATGCAAAAGCAGCAAATCCAAATGCTGATGTACTTTTGAACTTTGCTTCTTTTAGAACAGCATACGATGTATCTATGGAAGCAATGGAAATCGGTGGATTTAGAGTGATTATGGTTACCGCTGAAGGGATCCCTGAAAGACTTGCAAGAAAAATGAATGCTACTGCAAGAAGTAAAGGTGTAACTGTAATTGGACCAGCAACTGTTGGTGCTATTGCTCCAGGTGCATTTAAAATTGCAAACGTTGGTGGAACAATTGAAAACATTATTAACTCTAAACTACATAGATGTGGTTCTTGTGGGCTTGTAACACGTTCTGGTGGATTATTTAATGAGCTTTCTAATATCATTGCTATTAATGCTGATGGTATTGCAGAAGGTGTTGCGATTGGTGGAGATAGATTTGTAGGATCAACTTTTATTGATAATATGCTTAGAATGGAAAAGAATCCAGATGTTAAGTATATGGTTCTTCTTGGTGAAGTTGGTGGTAGAGAAGAATATAAAATCATCGAAGCTATTAAAGATGGTCGTATAACAAAACCAGTTATAGCATGGTGTATTGGTACTATTGCGAAACATTTTAGTTCTGGTGTTCAGTTTGGTCATGCGGGTGCTAGTGCAAATGCTGATGCTGAAACAGCTATTGCTAAAAATAAAGCTATGGCTGAAGCTGGTATTCATGTACCTGAAAATTTTAATGAATTACCAAACACTATCAAAAAAGTATATACTGAACTAAAAGAAAAAGGTGTTATTGGAGAGATTCCTGAACCTGAAATCAATATGGTACCTAAAAATAGACGTCCAAAACAGTTTATATGTACTATATCAGATGATAGAGGTGAAGAAGCTACATATGCTGGATTCCCTATTTCTTCTGTCGCAACTCCTGATACTGGAAAAACTATTGGTGATGTTATTTCATTATTATGGTTTAAAAAGCAATATCCAAAATGGGCAACTGATTTTATAGAAACAGTTATTAAAACTGTTGCAGATCATGGTCCAGCTGTTTCGGGTGCACATAATGCAAAAGTTACAGCACGTGCTGGGAAATCAGTTGTAGAAGCACTTGTAACAGGACTTCTTACTATTGGTCCAAGATTTGGTGGTGCTATTGATGGTGCTGCACAGTATTTCAAATATGCTGATGATAATAATATGACTCCTGCTGAGTTCTTAAACTATATGAAAAAACAAGGGATTCCTATTCCTGGTATTGGTCATAGAATCAAATCTCTTAAAAATCCAGATAAAAGGGTAGAGGGGCTTAAGAAATTTGCTGCTGAGCACTTTCCTGCTACTCCATTACTTGATTATGCTTTAACAGTAGAACAACTTACTACTAGTAAGAAAGAAAATCTTATCCTTAATGTTGATGGGACTATTGGTATCTTAATGGTTGATATGTGGAGAGCACTAGGATATAGTGAGAATGAGATTGATGAATTTATTTCAAGTGGTACACTCAACTCATTCTTTATCGTAGGTAGAAGTATTGGTTTTATCGGTCATATTCTTGATGAAAAACGTCTTGCAATGCCTATGTATAGACATCCAATGGATGATATACTTTATGATGTTAAAAAAGCAGAAGAAATCAAATAGTTCTTGCTTCTTTCTTTAATTAAGCAAAAAGCCTAAGTGCTTTTTGCTTTCTCTTTCCTTTTTTGTTATAATGTTCTTATGAAAAATTTACGATCTGCTTTTACAATGCTTGAAGTTATATTTGTGTTAGTTCTTATTGGTATTCTTTCTGTATTGATGATACCAAGATTTGGAAGAGATAGTCTTTCTGAAGCTGCTGTTCAAGTGGCATCTCATATTCGTTATACTCAACACTTAGCAATGACAGATGACAGGTATACTCCTACTACTGCCTTGTCAAATGAAACAGATAGTGCACAAAATGTACAATATTGGTATTTAGGAAGATGGCAAATAAAGTTTTCAACTGCATCAAGTACCACTTCATATTCTATTATGGCTGATACATCTAGATCAAACTATGATGGTAATCCAAATGCTACATTACCTGGTTATAGTGAAGTTGCTCAAGATCCACTAGAAAAAGATAAATATCTCATAGGTGTAGTTAATGGCTCTTTTGATTCAGGTAAAAGTGACCATATAAATACAAAATTAGATTTGGGAAAAACTTACAATATAAGTGCTTTTAGTATTACAGGTGGAGGAACTGGGTCAACAGCAAATAGAATAATATTTGATCATTTAGGTAAAGTTTATAGAGGTGATACTAAAAAAACAAATACTTCATGTATTAAAAATCCAGTTGATAAAATAGCAAATTCTAATATAGGTATAAAACTATGTAGAAATGTTTGTACATCTCCACTAACAAGTATTAACAATGCTGATGAAAGATTAATTGTAGTTCATCCTCAAACAGGTTTTGTAGAAGTTTTCTTTGATATAGGAGATCATACATAACCGCTTTTTTTTATATTTATAATAAAATTTGAAAAAAATATTTATTTTCCTCTCTGTTTAATCTCTTTTTAAGCATCATCTTTATATACTTCCACTCCACAAACGGAAACGACATAAAGTTTCGGGTTT
>Ga0256843_1001200_pt1 | contig 20895 bp, 22 predicted proteins | sample AlvinellametaG_FD_191572 | JGI IMG/M metagenome (GOLD analysis project Ga0256843, IMG submission 191572) | Pompeii worm associated microbial communities from hydrothermal vent at the East Pacific Rise, Pacific Ocean - Alvinella | ecosystem: Host-associated > Annelida > Integument > Unclassified ... | reverse complement strand
TGTTTGGTTCTATTTTAGGAAGAAAAAAAGAGGAGATTTCAACAGAGGATAAAGAGCATCAAGAACTCGTTGAAAAGATTTCTAAAATGAATCTCACAGAGATGCGCTCATATATCAATGATAAAATTAAAGATTTTGAAGTGAGTGAAGATGGTTTGAATGAAGTTTTGAGCAAACTTGTAACACCTGATGCCAAAACAAAGAACTACTATGTCAAAGCAGATGATATGGACTCAAAAAAGAAAAAAGCTTTTGATCTTGTCTTGAGTGCTGCTAAAAATAAAAAAGTAAATGTTGTTACTGTAGAGTTGATACAGAAATTTACTGAAGTTTACAAAGATATTATTAAAAACTATGATAAAGAGTATAAAGAGATTTATGAATCACGTTTTAATGATGCTATAGAACTTGCTTTAAAAAATATAACACAAAAGACAGAACTGCAAAATAAAATGGATGTACTTAAACAAAACTAAGCAGATCATCTTTTTTTGTGATTTTGTTTTGTAACTGTTTTTCATAAAGTTTTTGTAGTATCTTTTGAAAATCTGCAGATGGTCTGTACCCTTTTTCAATAAGATCACTTCCTCTGACAAGTGGTTTGAGCGCATTTTCATATACTCCTAGCTCCTGCGCTCTCTTTTCAAGAACTTCTATCTCTTTTTTATTTTTATAAAGAGCTTTTAAATAGAGGGTATAGATACGAATATTTATCTTTGTTGCTAGTTTGTATATAGCATAATCATCCATCTTATCTAAGTCAAATGTTATTGAATGGAGTTGTAAAACTGCCTTTAGGAGTTTTTTGTTTTCTGTTAGGTAGAAGAGAAATTTTTCTGGATCTTGTATATTTTGTACTAAAAGTGCAAGCATTATGATAACAATCTCTTCTGAATTTTTAGAGCTGTTTTTGAGTTTTGCAAAAGTATCAAGGGAGTCAAGAGTTTTTATGAACTTTTCTTGTTCAATACTAAAAAGAAGAGAGAAGCCAAATGATTCTACATTGAGTTGTTGCAAGAGTAAAAAAGCACTAGAGGGTTTTTTACTTTTAAGCAGTATCTTTTTTATCTCTTCAAAAACACGTTCTTTTGGCAGTTCATCCAGAGCTTTTTCTTCTACCATTGTATGCATAAGAGTAAAAAGATTCTTTTCAATGCTAAATAGAAATCTGCTGGCAAATCCAACTCCACGTAAGATACGTAAAGGATCCTGACTAAAAGTTTCAAGATCAACAGCACGCAGAATTTTTTTCTTTAAATCAGTCAGACCATTGTGAGGATCAAGAAGTTTTTGCTCCATAACATCATAAGCCATCGCATTGATAGTAAAATCACGTCGTCTGGAGGCCTCTTCAAAACTTAGTGAATTATCAACAGTAATAACAAAACCTTTGTGACCTTTATCTGTTTTGTTATCTTTTCTTGGCAGTGAAAAGTCAAGTTCATAACCTTTATAGGAGAGTTTAATAACTGCAAAACTTTTACCGACACAGTTTACATCACCAAAATTTTCTAAAATTTTTATAACCTGCGTGAGTGATACAGCATGATAGAGTTCTATATCGATATCTTTTGATTCTAGATTGAGAAAAAAATCACGTACATATCCACCAATAATCAAAGCTTTTATATTATTGGCATTTAATTTGTCAAATAGTGTTTGTAAATCATTGGGATAATTAAATTTTTTTATCATAAACTGCTCTTTAAAAGTAAAAAACTCTTTTATAGTGAGTATATCATTAATTTTACATGTTTATAACATTTATTTGGGTATAATTGCGAAAAATTTTTCCGAATTTATGGAGAAAAAGCATACTTTAAGGATACACCCACAATGCAAAAAATTAGAAACATTGCAGTTATTGCACACGTTGACCATGGTAAAACTACACTGGTTGATGGACTATTAGAGCAGTCTGGTACATTTGGTTCTCACGAACAACACGATGAGAGAGCTATGGATAGCAACGATTTAGAAAAAGAGCGTGGAATCACGATTCTTTCTAAAAATACAGCTATTCGTTACAAAGATTACAAAATTAACATTATTGATACTCCGGGCCACGCCGACTTTGGTGGTGAGGTTGAGCGTGTACTTAAAATGGTAGATGGTGTTTTAGTACTTGTTGATGCATACGAAGGTGTTATGCCACAGACTAAGTTTGTTGTTAAGAAGATGTTAGCACTTGGTAAAAAACCAATCGTTGTTATTAACAAAATCGACAAACCTTCAGCTGAGCCTGATCGTGTTGTTGATGAGATGTTTGACCTTTTTGCAGATATGGGTGCAACAGATGAGCAACAAGACTTCCCAGTTATCTATGCAGCAGCACGTGATGGTATTGCAAAGTTAGATATGGATGAAGAGGGTGGAGATTTCCAATGTATCTTTGAAACTATCATTAACGAAGTTCCAGAGCCAGAAGGAGATGCTGCTAACCCACTTCAAGCACAGGTTTTCACACTTGACTATGACAACTATGTAGGTAAAATCGGTATCAGCCGTATCTTTAATGGTACTGTTAGAAAAGGCGACAATGTTATGCTTGCAAAATCTGACGGTGAGATGGTTAAAGGTAAGATCTCTAAACTTATCGGTTTTCACGGACTTAACCGTATGGAGATTGAAGAGGCTGAAGCTGGTGATATCGTAGCATTTGCCGGTATGGAGACTGTTGATGTTGGAGATACTATCGCTGATCCTGAAAACCCAGTAGCACTTGATCCTATGCACATCGAAGAGCCGACACTAACAGTTGTTTTTGCTGTTAATGACTCTCCACTTGCTGGTCAAGAGGGTAAACACGTAACTTCTAACAAACTCAAAGACAGACTAGAGTTTGAGATGCGTACAAATGTTGCAATGCGTCTTGAGACTGTTGGTGAGGGTAAATTCAAAGTAAGTGGTCGTGGTGAACTTCAGATCACTGTTCTTGCTGAGAATATGCGTCGTGAGGGTTATGAGTTTAGTATCTCTAGACCAGAAGTTATCGTTAAAGAGATCGAAGGTGTTAAGTGTGAACCATTTGAGCACCTAGTAATCGATGTTCCTGAAGATCTAAGCGGTACTGTAATTGAGCGTCTTGGTAAGCGTAAAGCAGAGATGAAATCTATGCTTCCAATGGGTCAAGGTTTCCAAAGAATCGAGTTTGAGATTCCTGCTCGTGCACTTATTGGATTCCGTGGACAGTTCTTAACAGATACAAAAGGTGAGGGTGTAATGAACCACTCTTTCTTAGAATTCCGTCCATTTAGTGGTGAGGTTGAATCTCGTCAGTATGGTGCACTTGTATCTATGGAAAATGGTGAGGCACTTGCATACTCACTCTTTAACCTTCAAGATAGAGGGGTATTATTCATTAAACCACAAACTAAGGTTTATGAGGGAATGATCATCGGTGAGCACTCAAAATCAAATGACTTGACAGTTAACCCTATTAAAGGAAAAGCACAGTCAAATGTTCGTTCTTCTGGTGCTGATGAAGCTATCAAACTTGTTCCACCACGTGATATGTCACTAGAGCGTGCTCTAGAGTGGATCGAAGATGATGAACTTCTAGAGATTACTCCAGAGAACATCCGTATTCGTAAAAAATACCTAACAGAAGCAGAAAGACGTCGTCATTCTCGTAAATCTAAATAATTTCTAAAGAACTGTCCACAAGGGCAGTTCTTACTACTTTTTCACATTTCTTTATCACTACACTTTTAAAAACTCACTAAAACTAACTCTTAGCTCACTTTTTATTGTTATAATCTTCTTTACCAAATTTCAAATAAAGGGAAATATTGAAAAAACTAAATAGAGAAAAATTACAGCAAGCGTTAGCTCTTGTTAGTAAAGAGATCTCTGTAGCACAGGACAATGTTACTCTTAATAACATTGCTGAGGAACTTGTGACTTCACTGCTTGATGCTGAGTTTTCATCCCTTTGGTACTATGACGAAACAAAGATGATACTATTGCGTGAGCGTGATAACGGTGATGTGCGTGAGCTTTCTCTTGAAGAGAAAAAGGGTATTATTTATAAATGTTTCATGAGTAAAAAAGCAGGTATCTATAACTATCTTGCGAGTGATAAAGATTATGTCGCAGCAATAGATAATCCCGATAACATCAAGATAAAATCTAAAATTCTCCTTCCTTTGCTTGATGGCCAAAAGCTTGTCGGTATAGTGACTGCTTACTCATCTATTAAAAAAATCAAGAAATTTACAAAATATGATATGGAAGTGTTAGAAGTGCTGACACCTGTATTGATAGATATACTTTATAAAATGCATAAATGCAGTGATGCATCTTGTGCTTGTAATAAGAGTGATTCTCCAAACAAAATAACAAAACAAACACTCCAGAATTTTCAAGAGGTGGAGGCTTTGCATCAAAAAGAAGAGTCTGCTGATGAGACTTTGGGTGTTATGGCTAACTTTATTCATGATATAAGAACACCGGCAAACACTTTACAGGGATTTTTAGAGCTCTTGGAATTACAGATAAATGATAAAAGACTGCAAGAGTATATTACCAATGCTAAAAACAGTGCTTTTTTTATTAATGAACTGACAACATCAATGCTTGATCGTATCTCATTACATCATGAGCAAAAAAAACAAGAACTCTCTTCTGTTGATACAGTTGCTTTTTTTGCTTCGATTGCAGAGATGTTTGTATCAAATATGTATACAAAAAAAATAGCTTTTAATATCTATATTGATCCTCTCTTACCAAAAAGTATCAAGTGTGATGAGCTTAAACTAAAACGAGTATTGATAAATCTCATAGGAAATGCATATAAATTTACTCCATCACATAAAGAGATAGAGTTTAGTGTTGTTTATAACAAAAAGGCTCAGAGTGTTTCCATCTCTGTAAAAGATAGAGGAATAGGAATTCCAAAAGAGAAACAGTCTGAGATTTTTGAAGCATTTAAACAGGCTGAAGATACAACAGCACTTAATTTTGGTGGTACAGGATTAGGACTTACTATATGTTCAGAGTATGTGCGTGAGCTTGGAGGTGAACTCTTTTTAGAAAGTGAAGTAGATAAAGGGACAAGCTTCTCTTTTGCTCTTCCCTTAGATATAACACAAAAAGAACCAACTCTTCCTCCTTTGGCATTACAAAAGCAAAAAATTATAATTCTCTGTTCAAAAGAGAATGAATTTTCAACTAACAATATAGTACGTTATCTCAAACGTATGGGTATTGAAGAGAAAAATATTGAACGTCTTGACTCTTTAGAAGATAATGGTGAAAATATTGAAAATCTGATCTGTTATCAACATAAGATTGATAAAGAGACAGAAGATATACTTATGAAACTCCCAAAAGCACTTATAGTAGAAGAAGAACTTTTTTCTATAAACAGTGAAGATCTGCCACAAAGTTGTGATCTCTTTTTTGAATACAGATATTTTGGTGATAAACTTTATGCATTTATAGATGAAGAGGAGATGCCAAAGGTTTTGATAGTGGATGATGATAAAACAAGTGTTTCGCTCTTAAAACATACTCTAGAGAGTGAATACTGTGATATAGACATCGCAACAAACGGAAAGATGGCTTTGGAGATGATTATTGATTCACATAAAAAACAAAAGCCCTATACCGTTGTCTACATAGATAACAACATGCCTGTGATGACTGGAATAGAGGTTATGCAAAAGACACGTGAGTTTGAGCGTGATAACAACCTAAAACCTCTTTATGCTGTCTCTACATCAGGAGACTATCTCGATACTAAAAAGGTAAATGTATTTGATGAGTACATAGGAAAACCTTTTCGTGTGGATGAGATAAGAAAAGTACTACACCATTAAACAAGGAGAGAAGATGACTAAACCAGAACCTACAGATGTTGAGCACCAACTAACAAGTGTTGATTTGATTGTATCTAAATCAGATGAGAAAGGTAACATTACCTACGTAAACCCAATTTTCATAAAAATTTCGGGGTATTCTCAAGCCTCTTTGTTGGAACAGCCTCACGCAATACTGCGTCACCCAGATATGCCAAAGGTGATTTTTAAGTATCTTTGGGAAAATATCAAAGAGGGACGAGATGTTGTTGCTTATGTGAAAAACCTCTGTGCTGATGGTAGTTTTTACTGGGTACTTGCAACTGTAAAAATGGCAAAAAATCCAGATGGAAGTTTCCGTAACTATATGTCCACTAGACGTGCGATCACTGATAATGCAAAAGCACAGATATCTGAGATCTATGCACATCTTTTAGAGATTGAAAAAAATGAGGGTATAGAAGCTTCTGAAGCTGCATTTCAAAGCTTTTTAGAGGACAATGGTATCACTGAGAGTGATGCATTTAACAGTTATATGAAAAATTTAAACAAATAAGGAAAAAAGAATGATAGATTTTGATACACAAATGAAAAAACTTCGTAGTGTTAATGGCTACTTAGGTTCGGCTATTTTGAACTACTCAGGGGAAACTCTTTATATCGATGAAGAAAATACAGGTGCAGATATCGCTTATGCATCAGCGATTTTCAATGACTCTTTTCGTCAGATCAATGAAGCATCACTGGATGTTGGTTTTAGCGATGTTTCATCATTTGAGACAAAAACAGAAGATGGACATGTCTTTTTAATGAAGAGTGCAGGTGCACAAGCAGAAGAGAACTTTGCAAAGATTGATATCTTTTGTATCTTAAGAGATGATGGAAATATTGCACTTGCTAAGATGATTATGGATAAGTCTGCTAAAAACATTTCGCAAGAATTAGCAAATATCTAACAAAGTAGAGCGTATGAAGAAGATATATCTCATAAGAGATGCAAAAGCAGAAGACTTTAGTGAGGGTGTGAGTGATTTTGAACGTCCTTTGAGAAAAAAAGGTTATAAAGAACTCAAGACAATAGGCTCTTATCTGCGCTTGCGAGGTATATCTCCAGATCTTGTACTCTCAAGCTGTGCATTACGTGCACAACAGACAGCGATTTCTTTATGTGAATCACTCTCATTTGATGGAGAAAAGCTTTTTTTAGAAGAGCTTTATTATCCTCCTTATGATGATATCATCAGTATTATAATGGCACAAGAAAAGGAGTGTAGCTCCATATTTCTTATTGCTCACGCACCATATATTACTGATCTTGCAAACAGACTAGGGAGTGAGACTATTGCGAAGATTCCTGCTGCTGCTGTTTTATCGTTAGCGTTTGATATTAATGAGTGGAGTGAGTTAGAACTACAGAGTGGATCCCATGAGTTTTTTATCTATCCAAAACAGTTCAAGTATTATATGCCAAGAAAGATTCGCGCTATATTAGGCTGATTATTTTGCTAAGAGCTTTTCTCTTTTTAACTCTTTTTCGCCTTTCTCAAGGAGCTCTTTTGCACTGCATCTCTCTTCGTTTGTTTGAACATAAACAACTCTAAGTTGAGCTTTGATAATATCTTCTTGAGTATAATAAAGAGGATTGTTTTGCAGTGCTTGTTTGATTTTTTGGATTATAGCTTCTATATAAGTGCTGTTTTTTCCCTCTTCAAAAAGAATAACAAAAGTATCTCCAAAGAGTCTTGTAAGTATGTCTTGAGGCTCTAGCAGAGATGTAATAAGTGTTGCTGTATGTTTGAGCAGCATATCTCCTGCGTGAGCTCCATACTCTTCATTGATTGTTTTAAAATCTACAATATCTACAAGAGCGATAGATATATCTCTTCTCTTATCCATCTCTCCTAAAAGATAGTGTCTGTTGGGCAAGCCTGTAAGTGTATCATGTTCTTGTGCATACTGTAGCTCTTTTTCTATCTCTTTTAAATAGGTAATATCCTGTGCGACAATAATGTTCTCTACAATGGTTCCCTTGTTGTTTTTGATAGGAATGATATCAGCATGAAAAAAGATTGATTTGTTAAATGCATTGGTAGCAACAAAGATATTGCTACTGCTGTTTTGTTTGCTACTTTGTGGTGTGAAAAGTCGGCTAAAATGCATGCCTGTAAAATCACTTTTTTCAAGATTGAAAAAGTAGATAACAGCATCATTGACTTTTGTGATTTTGCCCTCATTGTCTACATGAAGAGTTAGTAAGCGTTTATTGATCTCCTTGTAGTAGCGACTCTCTTTTTTTTCATCGCTGGTATCAAAGATGAGTGTTTTTTTATTTATCTCACGCAGAACATTTGCATAAGATTCGGTCTCTTTTGATTTTTCTTGCATATAGGCTATAAAAAGTTCACTGTTACCATTTTCAAAAGGCTCAACAAAAAGATCATAATATTTTTGATCTCGAAAAATCATAGGAATCTCAAGTTTTGTTTTTGTAAGAATCTTCTCTTCAAAACCGACAAGCTCCCAAAGTACTTCTCTTATATCACTCTCAAGTTCTGCATTGTTATAAAATGTCTCAACGATACGAAAATCACGGTCAAAAAGTATGTAGGAGAGTTTGTTCTTTTCACATAAAAAAGAGAGTAGTCCAGTGTGCATTTTATAAAGCCTTCATAGACTCTTTGATCTTTTTGTCGAGTGTTATAAAAAGATCTTCAACCGCCTTATCCTCTTTTGCAGATGTTTTAAGAACTTTTAAAACAGCGGGTGAGAGCTCTTTGAGAGCTTCGAGTTGACTCTCTGAGAGTTGGTGAGGCAAGTCACATTTATTAAGTGCTATACATAAAGGAGCATCTTTTACTACATTATGGCAGAGTTGTATATGTTTATGAAGTGCTTCAATGGTCTCTTCCCGAAGCAAATCAGCAACAAGAATAAAACCTTTTGCACCCATAAGATACTGCTTGAAAATTGGTTTAAACTCTGTATGCCCTTCAATATCCCAAATCATAACAGTGGCATCACCAATGGTTTTTTTAGAGATGCTTACTCCTATGGTGCTAAGGTAATCTTCACTAAAAGAGTTATCAACAAAACGACGAATAAGACTGGTCTTACCAACTCCAAAGTCACCAACGAGTACAATTTTATAACTAAACATCTTCTACTGCTCTTTTAGAGTGTTTATGCTCACGCAGCGAGCCATATCGGGGTTTTTTAACGGATCTACACCATCTGGCGCCTGGTGAAGTACCTGTAGCTTGAGTGATGGGGTATGTTTTGTGTTTTGTTTCAAAAAAGATGCAATAGTATCGAGTCGTTTTTGTGCAAGTGCAGCATTTTTCTTTTTTGAACCAAGCATATCACTGTAGGCATTGAGTTGTAGTTTTACAGGATAGTCATGAGTATTGAGAGTGTTTGTGATCTTTAAAAGTTTCTCTTTTGCTGTTTTTGAGAGTTGTGAAGATGCTTTTTTAAAGTAGATATCTGTCTCTATTTTTGGAGATGCAATGACAATATCATCTTTTATACTTTTTATTCCCTGCATTGTATGTAGTTCTTGAAGAAGTTTTTCTTTTTTCTCTAAAGAGTCCATTGTACCAAAGAGACGAAGATTTTGATAGTCAAAATTATAGCTGACATTGCTTTTTGTAGCGAGGTTGACACCTTTTATAAGATAGGCTATCTGTGCACTTAGCTGCATAGGGTCTGTTAGTGTAGGTACTACTTCTATTTCATTGTTAAGTGCGCTAAGCCCTTTTATGTTTGCAACGCTCTCTTTTGCAAGTTGTTTATGGTAGGCAAAAGGAACTTTTCCAAAGAGTGTTGCATTTTTATCTTCGACAGTGACTTTGATGGCAAAAGGAGAGAGTGCAGGTACTTCATGAATCTGTGAGACAATCTGCTCTTGAAGCTCTTCATCAACATACTCTTCATAGCTTTTATATGCAAAAAAGAGTATAAGCAATAGAGGAAGAAGATATAAAAGAGGATGTGTGGATTTTTTTTCTTCTTCTTTTTCTTCTATATTTTCTAAGAGAAGTGTTTTGAGTTGTTCTTGGAGTTCATTTTGTGGAAATTGACTAAAATCACCATTGAACTCTTTTATGCTCTCTCCATAGGTAAGAACAATCTGTTCTAATGCATGCCTGATTTTATCATAGGTTTTTGCATAAGCAGCACCCTCAACGATTACGGCCAGATAACTAGAACCACTGGCTTCAATGATGATTTTATTTCCGCCAAACTCTATCTCTCCGAGTTCTTGGTGTTCTTTGTCTGCAGCAAGCCAGTCATTGACAAAGCTTCGAATGGCCGTCATCATAGATGCAAGCATATCAGCATCACTCAGGGTGCTTTGCTCATTTTCAACTTTTGCCAGAAGTGTACCACTCTCTTTGTGAATAAGGAGTGCGGCTTTTATATTGGCTGCGGCATTTTCTTGGAGTAGCAGCTCTGTTTCACTGACACCTTTTATTTTAGCTTTAAATTTTCGTTTAACAGCTTCTATAGAGAGACCGTTTTGGATTTGTTGATTTATTTTGTTGAGAAGTTCCTCTAAAGATTTGGTAACAAACTTACTTATCATATTACCCATAACGGGGTAGAGTGCATCGACTATATCATCTTTTTGACTTTTTATCTGCTCTCTTATAGCTCCACCGATCAGTGGTGCCATTTGAGAGGCGATTTTATCACCACTCTTTTCAAAGTTTTTGTCAATAAGTCTGTTTACAATGGGGGAGAGTGCACTCTCGAGTGCTTCTTCCTCATTGTCTGTTTTTTTCTTTTGAGACATTCTTTGTTAAGTTATACTTATTTCTTCTCTTGAGTCATTGCAAGTTGTTGATTGATTTGTGTACCTTTCATCGCCATAGCAGCTTCCATAAGAATCTCTGCTGCATCATCACGTGAAAGTTTTACACCGTTCATATCTGCCATTTTGGCATTGAGTGTATCGAGTACTTCATCTTTGAGTGCATCCATCTCAGAACGAAGAGCCATATTTGTCTCAAGTTGTTGTTTTTGAAGTTGTTCTCTTTTTGTGTTGAGCTCTTCTTCCATGATGTCCATAGCATTTTGCAGACGTTTTTCTTGTTTGAGTGCACTGTCACGGACATCTGCAAACTCGTTTTGCTGTTGTGTTACGATGTTTTTCATTTTGCGTGAGAGCGTTTCAAGCTCACTCTCTATACGCATATTAAACTCGTTTTGTGTCTGTTCTATCTTTTTGCGCATCTCATCATGGAGCGCTTTTATAGAAGCTTCAAGTTTTTCAAACTTCTCTTTCATCTCACGTGACTGTGAACCAAAAAGTATCTCACGAATCTGGTCTACATTGCCAAGTTGTGCTATGTCATTCTCTTTTGTTGTTGTCTCTTTTTGCATCAATCTTTCCTCTTTTTGCAGTATCTTTTATCATATTGCTAAGATTATATTGAATAAAACTTAATAGGATAATTAATTTAGATAGTTTTGATATAATATTGCAAATTAGTATCAATTAGGTGAGAAATGAGTGAGAATTCGGACTCTTTAGATGAAACTTTTGCTGCAATAGCACATCAGTGGAGACAACCATTAAGTGAGATCAACTCTTTAGTCAGTAGTATTGACAACAGACTCTATGCAAAAGGTATCAATGATATAGCCATAGAAAAAGAACTCTCGCAGATAGAACAGTTGACACGTAAGATGTCACAGAGTATCGATGATTTTCGAAACTATTTTAAAAAAGCAGCCTTTACAGAGCAAAAGAGTTACTCTCTTTCTGGTTTGTTACAGGAGATAAGTGATGAATATCGAGAACTTTTCTCCAAGCTTGGAATTGCATTTTCTGTCGAGTCAAAAGATGTCTATAGTTGCGATAAAGAGCGATCACTTTTAAAGCAGATAATTGCAACACTGCTCAATAATGCCAAAGATGCTCTGTTGGCAAGAAGTGTTTATGAAGCTAAAGTTGTTATTGTTGTAAGAAAAGAGGAAGACTTTTTGCTTATAGAGGTAAAAGATAATGCCGGTGGTATTACAAAAAGTGCTGCAGCCAAGCTGTTTGAGGCGGATTTTACCACTAAGCACTCTTCAGAAGGAACCGGAATGGGACTTTATATGGTCAAAAAGATTCTAGATGAGAAATTTTGTGCTGAGATTGATGTAAAAAATGTTGATAAGGGAGCTTCTTTTTGTATAAGACTTCCTTTGGATAAGGAGTGTGAATGAGTCAAAATCAAGAGGGTTACTCAATACTGTATGTTGAAGATAATGAACGTGTTTTACAAAATTATGCAGAGTTTTTGGATCGTTTTTTTGAAAATGTATATACAGCAAAAACGGCTGATGAAGCATGGGATATTTATGAAGAGTATAAACCTGAAGTTCTGTTAATCGATATAGATCTTCCAGGAGAAGAGAGTGGTCTGGACTTTTTAACAAAGGTACGTAAGTATGATCATAACACTCGAGCTATCATGCTTACAGGTATGAGTGATGTTGATACACTGCTCAATGCTACAGAGCTAAAACTTTCCAAATATCTGGTAAAGCCAATACTCAGAGATGAGTTAAAAGAGGCTGTCAATATAGCCAAAGAAGAACTTATGAACTTTACTGTAAAACCAAACAGAATCATTCATGTAAAAGATGACTGTTTTTGGGATTATGACAAAGAAGAGTTGATATGGAAGAGTAAGCAAATAGCACTTACACGAAAAGAGAGAGACCTCTTAAAAATGCTCTTTTCAAATGTAAATAAAGTCTTTAACAGTGAAGATATTATTTATGAGCTCTGGTATGATTATGATGACTTAAAAATAGCATCACTCAAAACACTGGTAAAAACACTCCGTAAGAAGATTCCTGAGGGCATGATTAGAAATGTCTTTGGGGTTGGTTATAAGATAGATGTCTAAGAAGATAGTCGCATATACGAATATCTAGCCAGTAAAGCGGTTGCGTGAGCGAGCCACTGATAAAACCGACATGTCCACCATGTTCATAGATCTCAAGCAGAACACTTTTTGAGACCTCATCTTCATTTGGTATGACAGCAGGTGACATAAAAGGGTCATCTTTTGCATGCAGTATAAGTGTTGGTGTTGTTATTTTGAGTAAAAAGTTCTTCGCACTGCACTTGCTGTAGTAATCTTTTGCAGATGCAAATCCATTGACTTTTGCAGTATAGACCTCATCAAACTCCCAAAAGCTTTTGAGTTTTTTAACATCCTCTTTTTTTATTCCTATCAACTTCTCCATGTCATGTTTTTCATATTTTTTTTCGAGTGATTTGCGTAGATCTTTTAAGAGGTGTTCTTGATATACCTTGGAAAAACCACTCTTCATCACATCTGCACACAGTGCCAAATCCATAGGTGCAGAGACACAAACCGCTGCATCAACAAAGCTTTTTTCTCCCAATTCTCCAAGAAGTTTAAGAAGCATGTTCGCACCCAGTGAATAGCCAATGCAAAAGATTTTTTTATCAGGATAGCGCTTTTTGATACTCTCTAAAAACTCTAAGGTATCATCTGTTTTACCACTGTGATAGGTTTGTGGGTAGCGGTTGTCTCTTCCTGATGTGGAGCGATAGTGCATTACAACAGGTGCGATACCATATTGCTGAAGCTCATAAGAGATTCCCTGCACATAGGGTGATTTGTATGATCCTGCAAGTCCGTGAAATATTACTGCAACAGCTTTGGCTTCTTGAGGCAGTAGTGCTTTGTTATAGTATATATCTAGAAAATCTCCATCACTGAGTGTGAACTCTTCTATATCGTATTTTAGTGGAAGATCTTTTCGAAAAAAAGAGGCATAGAGCGTCTGTGTGTGTCTGTTTTTTAAAACAGATGAGGGTTGAAAGGGTTGATGATTGAGTAATGATGTAGTTTTTGTCATAGCAATATAATAGCAAAAGTTTGAAAAAAAAAATGAATAATTTGCTTTTAAAGCATAGCTTGATATAATCATAAACTTTATCAAAATAAATATATGGAGCCACAATGAATAGAAAACAGATATATAATCCAGACTCAGTTGAAAATGTAAACGATAGGAGAGTTTTTGGTGGTAATCCAACAGGAATTTTTGAACTAAACAATATTAAATATCAATGGGCATACAACCTTTGGGAGATGATGTTAAACAACACATGGTTCCCAAAAGAGGTCGATATGACACGCGATGTCAATGACTATAAAAATCTTACAGATGCAGAAAAGACAGCTTATGACAAGGCACTTTCACAGCTTATCTTTATGGATTCACTCCAGACAAACAACCTCATTGATAATGTAAACCCTTATGTAACAGCACCAGAGATCAACCTCATACTTGTTCGTCAATCATTTGAAGAGGCTTTGCACTCACAGAGCTATGCTGTTATGGTTGACAGTATTTCTACAAACTCAGAAGAGATCTATGATCTGTGGCGTCGCGATATGATGCTGAAGCATAAAAATGATGCTATTGCAGCGGTTTACCAAGAGCTTGCAGCAAACCCTACAGATGAGAACTTTTTAAAAGCTTGTTTTGCAAACCAGATTCTTGAAGGTATCTACTTCTACAGTGGTTTTACATACATCTACACACTTGCACGTGCTGGTAAGATGTTAGGGTCTGCACAGATGATCCGCTTCATTCAGCGTGATGAGGTAACACACCTTGTACTTTTCCAAAACCTTATCAACACACTAAGAAAAGAGAGACCTGACCTCTTTACTGAGCAGCTTAGAAAAGATGTCTATGATATGTTTGAAAAAGCAGTTGAACTTGAGAGCAGCTGGGGTAAATACATCACACAAGGGCAGATCTTAGGTCTTACAGATGAGATCGTTGAGCAGTATATTAAGTTTCTTGCAGACGACAGACTTACATCTGTTGGTTTTGAGAAGCTTTATAATGTGAAAAACCCTATCAAATGGGTAGATGACTTCGCAAAATTCAATGACCAAAAAACAAACTTCTTTGAAGGAAATGTAACAAACTACTCTAAAGGAAGTCTGACATTTGATGATGACTTCTAAAAACACGAGTGAGTATAAACTCTGCTCACTCCTTTTTGAGACTACTCCTGATTACGAACAAAACCTCCAAACACTTTTACAACTTATAGACGACTGCGATGAGCGCTCTTTGATTGTTGCTCCGGAGGTTTGCCTTACCTCGTATGATTATGAAAATATGCAAAAGATGCTCTCTTTCGCTCCAAAGGCGATAGAACAGCTCAAAAAGGCTTCACACAACAAAATTATTATACTTACAATCTTAGAAGAGCGTGATGACAAGGTCTATAACTTTGCCAAGGTTTTTCACAATGGTGAAGTGGTTTATGAGCGTGCCAAAGCGAAGCTTTTTCGTTTTGGTGATGAGCATAAGTATATGCAAGAGGGAAGTGTAGAGGATTTTAAGATCGTTGCGGTTGATGGTATCAGGATAGCCGTCTTTATCTGCTTTGAGCTGCGCTTTAAAGAGCTGTGGTGTAAGAGTGAGGGTGCAGATGTTATAGCTGTGCCTTCATGGTGGGGAGTTTTACGAACAGAACACTTTAAGATCTTCACACAGGCATTAGCCCTTACAAATCAGTGCTATGTAGTAGCGAGTGACTCTAAAAATGAAGAGTGTACTGCGCAAAGCGGTATCATAAACCCACAGGGTGAAGCACAGAGAAATGGAGATAAGGCCATTTTATCTCTGCCATACTCCAAAAAAGAGATAAGACTTATGCGACGCTATATGGATGTGGGTATAGAGTAGGTTTAGGAAGCATTTTTATTTCTAAAATATTTAAAAACTCCATACAGGCTTATTAATATCCAGAAAAACTCTATTAAAAAAGAGGAGAAGTTCCAGTTAAAGAGTAGTGAATATACAATAAGTAAAGAGCCAATGATATTGAGTATGGAGTAAAGAAGATCTGTGGAGTTTATCTTCTCAAGTTGTAGAAGCAGGTAGGTAATGATAATGATTACAACACCTATAGTGCCAATAATATCAGCTAACATATTTTTTATACTTGTTAAGAGAAATCTTCACAGTGATAACCTTCTAAAGAGATAGTTGTTGGGCAATGATATCCAATTTGCTCTAAAATGCCAAGATGTTTGATTTTTGAGAATAGCATGCCCACTATGGTATAATCTCAACACAAAAAAGTGATTTAGATTATTAGGAATACTTTGGACAGAATAACAGCAACAAAAACAGCACGCTTGGCAGAGGAGTGTGACAAAAGGTTTCCTCTTTCACCTGAAGTAAAAGAGGCAATAGCAAAGACAAACAGAGAACTCTTTGTCCCTGCAGGGTTTCGTCATCATGCATATAAACTTGATGCACTTCCAATAGGAGCATCACAGTATATAAGCTCACCTCTGACAGTAGCAAAGATGACTGAGTATCTCTTTCCGCGCGGGGCTGACAGAGTTTTGGAAGTTGGTTGTGGCAGTGGTTATCAAGCTGCTGTACTTTCGCACCTCTTTCGTGGTGTTTTTACCATAGAGCGTATAGAGAGACTGCTTTTAGAAGCAAAAAAACGCTTCCGTGAGCTTGGCATTCATAATGTACACACAAGAACAGATGATGGTCAAAACGGCTGGGCTGCCTATGCTCCTTATGACAGAATCCTCTTCTCTGCAACAGCCAAAGAGGTACCGCAAAAGCTCTTTGAACAGCTTGCAGATGGTGGCATACTCGTTGCTCCTATAGAAAAAGGGGACAAGCAGGTTATTACCCGTTTTATCAAAGAGGGTGATCGCATCATAGAAGAAGAACTTGATGAGTGTGATTTTGTTCCTGTTCTTGATGGTGTCGTAAAGTAAAGCTTTTTTAGAGTAAAATAGAGAGAAGCTAACAAAGAGGGTATGTGTATGATAGAAGAGATGTATGGCATCAAATACAAACGACCAGAAGTTGTTTTACTGCAAGAGACAGGTATTGGTGTAGCTGAAACGGCTGCGCGTACCTGTTATGACAGTTTTACTAACAGTGAGAACAGTGTTATAAAAGAGTTAGAGTGCAAGCTTCCAGATGAAGCGATGTGTCAAGAGCTTAACAGCATTGAAGAGTCAGCTCTGCTTGATGATCTTGCGTGGACATACTTTCACCACTCTATCTTAGAGCATGCTAACCTCTCTTATCTTATACGCGGTACCTCACGCGGTGTGCTTCAAGAGCATGCAAGACATCGCATTCAGGCTATCTCTGTGCGTTCTACGCGTTATACGATGAGTGGTATCATCAACGCTTTTGTCGCTTCAAAACATGGTGGTGACAGAGAGTTCTTTATCGACATTGTCGAGAGTTACGATATGTTTGTTACCGCTGATAGTGCCTATAACCGTTTAGAGATTGGTGCGATGTATGACAAGTTAGATTTTCAGTTTCAAACAGTTAAAGACTTCTACTCCATAGCAGTAGCCAAGAGCTCTTTGCCACTCTTAGAAGAGTTTGCAAATGAGCCACAAAAGCTCTATGATGCTTTGCAAAGTGGTAAAAAGAAGCGTAATGTGGGGGATGCTTTTAAGCATATCATCACAGACAATGTAAAAGTAGATATGGTAGTGACTTTTAACCTCAGAAGTCTTAAAAACTACTTCAATCTACGAGACAGTGGTGCGGCATATTTTCAGATTCGCTGGCTGGCTCAAGAGATGATGAAAGTGACTCCAAAAAAATATCTTGATCTTATCATCAAGAAAAAATAGGGATAATTTATGATAAAAACAGCTTTACTATTTATGTTTGCACTGATGATGAGTGCGTGTTCAGGTGTTACTGTGACTGCTGCTATGTGTGATGAGATAGCAAAGGACCCATCTGCTCCTCCGATTCCAAAAGAGTGTAGAGATTACAATGAAAAAGAGGCCGAAAAAGCATTTAACAAAGTAATTGATGAGAAAAAAGTATCTGATCAAGATATAGAATTCAGCAGAGAAAAATAGTATAATTCAAAAAAATTAGAAAAATAATAAATTTTAAACGATTAAAGGAAAACAAATGGCTAGAAGTGAAGTATGTGAACTATGCGGAAGTAGTGAAGATGTAACGTTGATGGAGTTACCAGTAAGTGATGGTAGTGAAGAGCAAAGTATCTATGTATGTGCAAACTGTAAAGCACAGATAGAGAGTGGTGAGCTTGATGAAGCGCACTTCAACTGCTTAAACGATGCTATGTGGTCAGAGACTCCAGCTGTAAAGGTAATGTCATACATCTTATGGAACAAGCTTGGTCGTAGTGATATGCTAGATATGATGTACCTTGAAGAAGATGAGCTCAAACTTGCAGAGCAGGCGATTCATGCTGATGCAAACAAGCTTGTTTATAAAGATGCAAACGGAGTTGAACTGCAAGCGGGTGACTCTATTGTGATTCTAAAAGACTTGGAAGTAAAAGGTGCCGGTTTTACTGCAAAACGCGGAACAACTGTAACACGTATCGCACTTGCTCCAAATGATCCTACTCATGTTGAGGGTCGTGTTAACGGTACAAAGATCTTCATTAAAACAGAGTTTGTAAAAAAGGCATAGTTTGAAGCCTTATGAGCGTTTTTTTGAGATAGACAAAGATTTTCGTAATCCCTATGCGCGTGATCGTGACAGAATCATACACTCTGGCAGTTTTAGAAAACTTGAGTATAAAACACAGGTCTTTTTAAACCATGAGGGTGATTTCTTTCGAACACGGCTCACGCACTCCATAGAGGTCTCTCAGATTGCCCGCTCGATTACTGCACAACTTGGACTCGAAGAGTCACTCTCCGAGGCCATAGCCTTGGCTCATGACCTCGGACATACTCCCTTTGGGCATGTTGGGGGTGATACACTTGATGAGTGCTTAAAAGCAGATGGTTTTAAGAACGGTTTTGAGCATAACTTTCAGAGTTTTCGAGTTGTTACAAAACTTGAAAAGCGCTACAAGGCTTTTGATGGGCTAAACCTTACCTTCGCTACCTTAGAGGGCATTTTAAAACACTCTTATCCTTACAAAAAGCCTTTTATTCCCAAAGAGGTAGAGATACAGTTTGACCTGGAAAAACATCCATCTTATGAAGCGATGATAGTCGATCGTGCTGATGAGATAGCCTATATGAGCCATGATATCGATGATGGAGTCAATTCCGGTCTTATTACTTTTGAAGATCTGCGTGAGAGTGAACTGGCGTGTGAGATCTTGGCAAAAGTAGAAGCAGAAGGAATTCGTGATGATGAGACAGAGATGTTTCGCTACCGATTTAGTTCACACCTTATCAACCATCTTGTCTACTCACTGCTTGACTACTCAACAGAGCGTATAAAAGATAAAGAGGAGATGCCTATAGGTTTTGATAAAGCACTTGAGACAAAAATCAAAAAGCTTAAAAAGCTTCTCTTTCATAAGATGTACCAACATAAAAATATTGTTCGTAAAATGTATGCCGGACAACAAGCTGTTAGAAGTCTCTACAGTGCCTTAATGGATGAAGAGAAGATGTTGCCATCTTTTTACTATCAACAACTCCAAAAGCGACCAAAACATCGTGTTGTTGCTGATTATATTGCCAGTATGAGTGACAGATATGCGATCAATTTTTACAATGAGCTCCATGGAAAACTTTAGACACTATCTCATCATTTTTGCATTTATTATGCCGTTTGCTTTAGTTGCCAAGGAGCTTCCAGAAGATTCAGATGTCTTGCATAAGGTAGAAGATACTTCAGGGCTTACCCCAGATGAAGTGCGTCAGGTTGCAAAAAAGCTAGATAAAAAAGCAAAGGCAAAAAAGCAAAAAGCTCGCTGGGAAGAGCTCTCTCCGACTCCTGTTGAGGCAGACTGGGTACAAACAAAATCAGGTGAGTGGTTTAAGGGTAAAATCAAAGCCATGTATAATGAAAAACTGGAGTTTGACAGTGATGAGATAGGAGATTATACCTTTGACTTTGAAGATGTCCAGCAGATAAAATCACACCAGATACTCAGTGTAAATATTGAAAACTTCGCTTTAGTGAGTGGGATCGTGCGTCTTAAAGGTGATGAGATTACGATTATTCAAGGAGATGTACAGTATACCTTTAAAAGAGAGAAGATTATCTCCTTTGCTCCAGATGCCAAAGATGAGCGAAATTTTTGGTCTGGGAAAGTGACTTTTAGTTTTGATCTTCGTAAGGGAAATAGCGATCAGGTTGATTATAGTGGACAGTTAAATCTCAAACGTAGAACAGCAAAGTCACTGTTTAATATCGACTATCTTGGACGTATCTCTTCGAAAAATAGTACAGAGATTGCCAATGATCATCGTCTTAATATTAAATACGACCGTTACATAACACGTTACTTTTTCTGGACACCGATCAGTGCTGAGTACTATACTGACCGTTATAAAAATATTGCCAATCAGGTAACAGCCGGTGCTGGTATCGGTTATACCATCTATGATGATAAAGATACTTTTTGGAGTGTATCAGGTGGTCCTGCAGTTGTTTATACAGATTATGATACTGTTGAAGAAAATCAGGAAAAAGAGAATTATTCACCTGCTTTTGAGGTGAGTACAAAACTGGAGTATGAGCTCTCCAAGATAACAGACTTGAAGTTTGACTATAAGATTACACTCTCAGACAGTAAAGTAGGGCACTATAAACACCATATGGTAATGAAGTTTGAAAATGAACTGCTTTCATGGTTAGATCTAGATTTAACAGGGGTATGGGATTATGTTGCATCACCACAAGAAGATAATCAGGGAAATATTCCTAAAAAGAGTGACTTTCAGTTTTTAGTTGGTGTTGGAATTGATTTTTAGTATTGTAGAGAGAAGTTTGTAGTAAAGAGAAACAAAAAGCCCGAAGGCTCTTTGTTACAGGCGTGATTCGTAACGTCTCATCATATAAAGACGTTTAAGCATTTTCTTACGAGATGCAATTTTGAATTTTTTACGCTTTTCAGTTTCAGTTTCGTGGAAACGGCGAGCACGAGCTTCTGTAACGATTAAGTTACGATCCACTTGCTTCTTGAAACGTCTATAAGCTGCATCAAAATTATCATCAGGTCTTACGATAATACCAGGCATATCACATCACCCACTTTCTGTTAAAATTTGAAATGGAAGTATACCTAAAAAATATAAAT
>Ga0256843_1001199_pt1 | contig 20924 bp, 20 predicted proteins | sample AlvinellametaG_FD_191572 | JGI IMG/M metagenome (GOLD analysis project Ga0256843, IMG submission 191572) | Pompeii worm associated microbial communities from hydrothermal vent at the East Pacific Rise, Pacific Ocean - Alvinella | ecosystem: Host-associated > Annelida > Integument > Unclassified ... | reverse complement strand
TGAGGCTACTATAGATACATATACAGCAAAAGCAAGAGAAAAAAATATAGAATTTAATATATATAGTGACCCATATATACCACTAGAAATATTAGGAGACCCTACCAAAATATCTCAGGTACTTACTAACCTAATTAGTAATGCTATCAAATTTACACCAGACGGTGGAATAATATATATATCTATGAGAAAAATCTCTCAAACTCTAAATGATATCACTATACATTTCTCTGTTAAAGATACTGGAATTGGTATTACAGATAAAGAGAAGAACAGAATATTTGACGCATTTTCTCAAGCAGATGCTAGTACTAGTAGAAAATATGGTGGTACAGGATTGGGGCTTAGTATATCTAGTCAACTTATTAAATATATGGGTGGAAAACTAGAAATAGATAGCAAAAAAGGAGAGGGTTCAGACTTTTTCTTTTCACTAAAATTTAAAAAACCAAAAGAGACGAAAGAGCAGATTAGATTAAATCTAACGGGATATCGAGTAGGATATATTTTACCTCAAAGAGATAGTGGTATAGATAAAAACTTAAAAGTATATACTGAGTATCATGGTGCTAAATTTGAGAGTTATGAGTTTCATAAGATATTTTCCCTCTCGACAACCAAACTACCTGATTTGATTTTTATCCACTACTCATGTTTTAATAGAGATGGTGATATTAATCCTTTTTTATCACTACCTAGTAAATTAGTTCTAATCCTATCAGGAGATAGAAAAAATGAGCTAAGTAACATAAAAAAGAATGTAGCTCAATATATATATGAACCCATTAATTTTACAAGAACATCACAAAGTCTAAAAACACTTATAGATAAACCAAAAGAGATAGAAAACAAAACAACAGATAGATTAAAATTTAATAAAATAAAAGCTTTAGTAGCAGAAGACAATCTCATAAATCAAAAACTTATGAAAAGAGTACTAGATAACTTTGGCATGGATGTTACAGTTGTAAACAATGGAAAAGAGGCACTAAAATCCAGACAAACAGATGAATATGATATTATTTTTATGGATATTCAGATGCCCATTATGGGTGGAATTGATGCTACAAAAAATATATCTCAATTTGAGATAAAAGAGAATAAAAAACATATCCCAATAATAGCATTAACAGCAAATGCCCTACAGGGAGACAAAGAAAAATATATAAAAGAGGGGATGGATGATTATATATCTAAACCTATACAGATAGAAGAGTTACAAGATATACTAAAAAGATATATATCCCCTCAAATTAGGAGTATATAAATGGAAGATTTTACCCTCCTCTATGTAGAAGATAATAAGATTATACAAAAAATTGTCAAGGTGATACTTAAATCATCTTTTAGAGAGATTTATATAGCCAATGATGGTGAAGAAGGAATAAAACTATACAAAGAAAAAAACCCAGATATTATCTTAGCCGATATATCTATGCCTAATATGGATGGATTTGGTATGATAAACGAAATCAAAAAATTAAATCCTTATCAAAAAATAGCTCTTTTGACAGCGTATAACACCACTAAATATCTAAATAAAGCTATCAATATTGGTATAGATAAATATATATTAAAACCCATAAATCCAAATCAAATGATGAATGCACTCAATGATATAATAAATCTATTAAAAATAGAAAGAGAACAAAAAAAAGCTAAGATGGATTTAGAAATTGCCTTACAATATGATGAGTTAACAGGACTATTAAATCGTAAACTGTTCTATCAGAAGGCAGAAAAACTTATAACTGAGAGTACTCAGGCTAATAAACAAGTTGCTATATTAAGCATAGATTTAAACTTATTCAAAAATATCAATGATACATATGGTCATGATGCAGGAGATGCTGTATTAAAAAGAGTAGCAAAAAATCTACTACACTCTCTAAGAAAGGATGACATAGTAGCAAGATTTGGTGGAGATGAATTTGCAGTAGCCATAGGTTTTTTGAAAAAACATAGTCATATATTGAGCCTCCTAAAAAGAGTAGAAGAGAGTTTTATGGAGCCTTTAATCTATATAGATAACAATTCAAAATACCACATACCTATCTCTTTGAGTATTGGAATAACATTTTACTCCAAACAATCAAACAACATATCAATCAAAAATCTTTTGAAACAGTCTGACAAAGCTATGTATCTAGCAAAAAATTCAAAAAAAATGTATAAATTTTTTGATGAAAATGAGGAATCATCATTAGAAAAAAAAGAGAAAAAAGCCCAAGAGATAAATAGAGCTATAAATCAAAATGAGTTTATAGTATATTATCAACCTATAATAGATATCAAAAGTAATAAAGTTGTAGCTTTTGCCTCCCTAGTTAGATGGAAACACCCACAAAAAGGAGTGTTGACTCCAGATAGTTTTTTACCTTATATATTAGATAACCCAAAAATAGTATGTGAATTAGGTAAAAGTGTAATAGAAAATGTATTCAAACAATTTGAAATATGGAAAGAGAGAAAATATAACTTTTTAGTTAGTATCAATATTAGTTACCAAGAATTTACATCAAAAAACTTTATACCAATGTTAAAAGAGTTACTAAAAGAGTATCCTCTTGTTAATCCAAATAAAATAGTTTTTGAATTAACAGAAGATATAGCACTCAAAGATATAGAGACTAAAAATAGCTCAATATCACAAATAAAATCTCTGGGATTTAAAATAGCCCTAGATAACTTTGGAACAGGATACTCTACCCTATCTTGTATCAATAAGTTCAAAATAGATAGTATCAAAATAGACAAAAAATTTGTAATGAGCATGTTAAAAAATCAAGATGACCACTCTATTGTCAATGCCTCAATACAGTTAGCAAAAGTTTTTGGATATAGAGTAATAGCAGAAGGTGTAGAGAGCAAAGAGCATCTGCCTGTTTTATTAGAACTAGGTTGTGATAGAGCCCAAGGGTATGGCATAGCAAAACCTATGCCACCAGAGGAGATTGAACTATTTTTAAAGGAGCAGTAATCTACTCCTTCCCATTATACTTCTTGTCTCCATCATAATCTTTGATAAGCTTATAGGTAGCATGAAGAGTAGCTACTGTCATAGTAGAACTTCCAAATCTACCCTCCATAATAACAGCAGGGATATTATAATACTCACAAAACCTCTTACCATAATCTTTTGACTCAACCACATTTACAAATCCCACAGGAAATAGTATAAAAGCAACCTTGCTTAAATCAACTCCCTCATCTAGTAGAGTATTGATAGCTGCATATATAAATGTAGGTGCATTTCCACAAGCTAAAATCATAGGCTGGTCTTTGTGTTTTTTGATAGCCTCTACTACAGCTGCGTAGCTTCTAGTGGTTCTATTTTTTTTAGCATGTTCAAATGTAAACGGCTCATTGATATAGCATATAACCTCATTTCCATATGTATCGAGATAAAATTGACTGAGTCCTACTTTTATCATATTGACATCTACAATAATTTTAGCTTTTTGTTGTAAAAGCTCCTGAATTCTAGGAATTGCATTAGTGGTAAAATAGATATTCTCTAACACCTGCTCAAAACATGTAGAGGTGTGAATAAGTCGGCTAATAACCTCTATCTCATTACTATCAAATTCTACGGCTTTTGGATACTCTTTTAGCTCCTCTTTTATCATCTCAAATGAGCGAACTGATATATCTGCACCTATATTAATTGGTGGTTCCTCTTTTATAAATGGCATATCACTCCTATTTTTTTAACTTTTTTTGATTTATATATAGTAAAAGTTCCTCTTTTTTTATATTAAACTCTTTGACAATCTCATCTATTGAGTGGTTAAACTTTTCTATCATAATTATTGCATTCTCAAAAGTAGCATTTTTTGCTCCAATTTGATAAAATGGTGTTTTTTCTATATCTACAGTTAACATTTCAACTCCTTTTTCAACTTCTTTTTCTAAACCTCTATTAGTCGAATAGATATTAACCATCTTTAGATAATTTCTATACTCTTGTTCATCATTCAACTCTCTTAGTCTTCTTAAGATAGTATTAACAACCATCTGTCTATCTTTGCCCTCAAAATCACAAAGCATAGCTAAAACCAAAGCTGATGGGTCATCACTATACAAAAATGATTCACATGGTATATCTCTAATGTCTATTATATCATAACTATAATCAATTCTATCTCGTTTTATCTCTGCTCTCATATTACATTTTGACTTTCCGATATAGAGCATATATTGACTGATTTTATAATCTTCATACAAAAAAAGTATATCACTATAGTATCTGTGCATCCGTAGGTGCATTTGGTCATGATTATTATTTTGTATCTCAATATGGACTATTTCATCCCCATTTTTATAAAGCAAATCACTCTCTCGTGATTCTACTCTCGTAAATTCTTGATTGATAATCTCCATATCCTCTTTTATTTCAATATGTAGAATATGTTTAGATATATCTCTTGCTATATTTTTGAGAACCTCTTTACTAATTACATCTTTTTGACCCATATTTTAATCTTTTTTATTATATAAAACAACTTACTATCTAAAAAAATCTATAAACAGAGTCATATACTTTTGGACTACACTCTTTTTGTATGAAATGATATTCTCTTGTTGATAGTTCATATTTTCAAATGTATATATATCACCCTTTTCTTTAATACTATCTGTATTCATACCAATCTTTGGACGCATATATATAGTAGTGAGGGGAACCTCTTTATCTAGTAGTGGTACTATCTCTAATCTGCTATCACCTACACATAGTGGTTTTTTGACCTTTGCTGATGCTTGTGAGAATGATGTAACACCTGCTATCACCTCTGTAGCACAGTAGAGTTTTGGATTTTGAGCTTTGATAATATCTAATAGATAATAAACCGTACTATATATAGCACTATCTCCTAGAGTCACAAAGCTTAGAGTATCATACTCCTTAAATCCACTATAGAGTATATCCACCTGATACTGCCAATCCTCTTTTTTGTAGTGCATGGGAGTATATACAGCTATAATTGGTTTGCTAAAGTTATGCTCTTGCATTAGTTTTGTGACTATCTTATGGGTTAGAGACTTCTCAAAACTATCTTTTGATTTGGTAGGTACACATATAGCATCACTATTTTTTAAAGCTTTTAGAGCCTTGATAGTAATCAACTCACTATCCCCCGGTCCCAAAGAGACCATATATAGTCTCTTATCCAAGCTTGGTTATCTCCTCTTTGATATTTTGGAAAATTATATCTCTAATAGAATTTAGCTCAATTAGATTAAATCTATCTGACTTTGTAATAGATTGAACAATCTGAGCTTCAAAATGCTCTTTTAGCTCATCTCTTATCTCAACCATATCTTTGATATAGTGGTTTCCACTAACCAATAGCATAGGAACCACCTGAACACTATCTACACCATCTGCTCTCATCTGCTCAACTAGAGACTCTTTGAGTGCATAGTATGGAAATGCACCTTCAAGTGAACAGGTGTAGTTTCTCTTGTCAATCATTTTTAAAAACTGCTCAGTATAACCAACAGATGCCAAACCAGCCAAATCCAAAAGTGGAACACCATGAATAATATATAGATTTGCCCATCCATCTTTGCTAATAGTACTATTTAGCTCTTTTAGTAGTAGTGAGGTCTCTTTGGTTCTATTTATTATAGCTTTTGTAGCACGAATATTTGCCATAGAGAAGCTATCAAACCCTTTTACTGTCCTAACTAATAGTTCATGCTCATCTGTTGGAAATAGATTGATAGATGCTACAACTATATTTCTATACCCCAACATATCAACATCAGCTAAAACCTGAGCCAAATTTTTATAATCCATATCTCTTTTGTGCAAATCTTTTAGTACCATTCTTGAACTAAATGATAAGAAAACATCTACACCTTTGAATTTTTTTTCAACCTCATCTTTTAGAGCAAGATACATCTCCTGCTCTATTACGGAACCAAAACAAGACAAAACTATAGCCTTGTCTTTTTTATAATGTCTATATCTTTTCATTTTTACCTCTTAAAATTTAAAAATATAATTATATCGAGAGAAGCTAAAGGGGATTTGGAACTTTTTTGTATGGAATTTTTTTTAAGCCAGAGTTCGACAAAGTATAATTCTATAATAGACTTCTTGCAAAACTCTTCGGAATCGGAGACTTTAGTCCCGAAAAAAGCGAGGCTCTTGTGCTTTGCACTCTCTTTGAGAAAGCTATCGGTTCCTAATTTTGAAAAAAGTCTAATAAAAATCTAACAAACACTCCAATCTTCAACTCTCAACCCCTCAACTCTACTAAACTCTTTTGTATTATTTGTAACTAATATAGCATCAACACTCATAGCATGAGATGCTATTAGTAAATCATTTGCTCCAATTATAGTTCCTTTTTTTTCTAAATTGCTACGAATAACAGCATAAAACTCCACACAAATTTTTGAATAGTCATAAACAATGAAATTATCTATCAAAGAAGAAACAATTCTAATTAGATTTGGACTACCCTTTTTTACAGCTCCATAAAAAAGTTCCGAAGCTACTATGCTAGAGATTGCAACTGTATGGTCTCTCTCTATCTCTTCTAATCTGTTTTTGATATTTTGGGGTTTATTTCTAATAATAAAACTACAAATATTTGTATCTAACATATAAAGCATCAGAACAACTCCCTATTATCTAATGGTGGTTGCTCTCTATCTACAAGAAAATCAGCTGTATCAACCTCATCTAAAAGTTTAAAAAAATTATCCCATTTATCTACAGGTTTAGGTCGTATAATCAAAGCATCTCCAACTTTCTCGATATAAACCTCTGTGGTATCAACTCTAAACTCTTTTGGAATTCTAATAGCCTGACTTCTACCATTTTGAAATACTTTTGCTAATTGAGTCATAGATTACTCCTTTTTGGTATATATCTTTTAGTATATATCAAATTTATCTAAAGTTGGCTGAAAATATAAATGATATGAAGATATTGAGACTAAAAAAGAGCAAACTCTTTTTAGCCTCGAAAATTATTAAGCTCTACAGTTATTAAGTCTCTTATCAAATAGAATATTACACTTACCACTATTAAATGCTTTGACTGCTGATAAAACAGCTAAATCTATTAGAGGTTCAATAATAACAACTAACATATATGCCCCTCCAAAAGTTGCTACATTATGTAAATTTTCTGCACTAAATCCTTGTCCATAAAATGCCCAAAAAGCAACCCAACCAACAATAGCACCTTCCCAGATAATAGACATTTTTAACATTTGAGAATAACTAATATCTTTGTATGCAATATTCTCTGGAATAATTTTTTTACTAGCTGTATATAAAATTAACATACTAGCTAAAAGAGTAGTGACATTAATTCCATATTGTGGTAAATCAAATTGAGCAAAGAATAGTCCTTGAATTAAAAGTCCCAAAGCCAATCCAACCATCGCTGGAGCGATACCAAATACTAAAAATATAGTCGTTCCTAAAATCAAATGAACTTCACTCACTCCTACTGGATAGTGAGGCAGTACTTCAAAACAACAAAATACTATAATAGTAGCCAACAAACTCTTTAGTACAAAAGACACAATACCATTGTCTCTTATATTTTCCCAAGCCAATTTAGCTCCCATACCTATAACACCTGTGGCTGTTGCATAACTCAACACCATTTTTGCACCACTAACTACACCTGCTTCTATGTGCATTCTTTATCCTTTTTTTTATAATTTAAAATTTATAATTAGCGAAAAATCGCACCATATTGCCATCATCATACATATCAGAATATATCAAATCTAAAGTATGATTTTCATTAACTTCAAAACTAGCTAAATAATCAGTCTCATTTTCACACTTATCAAAATCTGCATGAGAAACTCCTAGAGTTAATCTATCCAATTTATACTCTGCACGATAAGTTTTTGCCTCTTGGTCTTTTACATCGGCTATAGTATGGTCTTCATTTGAAGTAAAAAATGGTCCACCCCCAAAACCATTACTCACTACTCCATCTACTTTATTATAATCAAACTCTAAAGACAAACTACCGAAGTTTCCACCTACTAATAATCCATAAGCACTATTATCATTATCTTGGTCTGTATATTGCAGACCCATTTTAAATGAATCTTTGTCATAAAGTAGTTCTCCATAATTAAAATCAGCATCATCTAATTTATAATGCCAAGCCTCTATAGTAGTATCAGCCACTCCCTTGTAAATAAGCCCTGCTAAAAAAACAGCATCACCTGAACTATCCAAAGAGGTAAACTTCTCTGGTACTGGTGCATCAACTCCAGACCATTTATCAAGCAGTGCTAAAACTACTGTACTACTCTCTAAATCTTTATTAACCAAAGAGTAACCCTCAAAACTATTTGGTATCATCGCTATATCATCACTATCAGCAAAAGGAGTATCTATGATTTGGCGTCCAGCTTTTATAGTACTCTTACCTAATTTCATTTTTAGGTAAGACTCACCTACAATAGAGTAATCATCTCCAGTGGAACTCAAAAAAGATATCTCATCATCTTTTCCAAATAGATGGTTAGTTGTAAAAAAAGTTCCTACTAAACTAACACCAGAGATGGGTTTAGTCTCAATAGAGAGTTTACCTCCCAAAGATACAGTAGTAGCCTTTTTATCTTCATCATCTTTTGTTCTAATCGCACCTAGACGAATTTCACCACTATGTTCTATACCCTCTATTGCCTCAGATATTGGAGTCTGTGCAAAACTTATTGAAGATAAAAACACCATAGTTGTTACAAATAATTTTTTTTTCAATATTTAACCTTTTTTTATTTTTCAAAATGATAGTCATTATCAGCTTAAAGCCTATTGATAATATTTTAAAAACAGAGGAGGAGAGGTTTTATACTCTTGATACTCAAAAGCATTTTTATGGTATTGGTAGTTACTATCTATCCAAGACAACTTATGCAAAGTAGAGTACATTGCAATTACAAACAGAGAGAAGTACTGTTTTGAGTGTCCTTTTAAATGTTTCATAAACAAAATTTTACCAAAAATAGCATTATATGTTACTAAACTTATTATTATTCATTTTTGTTATAAACTAACTTCACTTTTTGTAAATAGTGTTTCATCAATTCGCAACCATTTATAAAGTATAAACTTAAATTAGAAATGTGTCAAATTTGTTATTTTCTCACGATATAATGAGTACGAATTTAATTCGTATAGAATGAAATATTTGTAAAAAGGATAATAATGTCAAAAAGCAAAAAAGTAACAGTAATAGGAACAGGTAACTTTGGTTCTACTGTAGCATTTATATTGGCGATGAATGGCTTATGTCACTATGTTGTATTGAGAGGAAGAAATAAAGATATAGCACAAGGAAAAGCCTTAGATATGTCTCAAGCTGCAAATGCTGCAAGACAACATACAGTAGTAAAAGCAGCTAGAGGACCAGAAGATATAGCTAACTCTAATATTGTAGTAATTACAGCTGGTGTAGCTAGAAGCCCTGGTATGAGTAGAGATGATTTACTTATGAAAAATGCTGAGATTGTTAGAACTTATGCTAGAGAAATAAAAGAGTATGCACCTGAGGCTATTGTGATAGTGGTATCAAATCCACTAGATGCTATGACATATGTTGCACTAAAAGAGACAGGTTTTCCAAAAGAGAGAGTTTTGGGTATGGCTGGAATACTTGATAGTGCAAGAATGGCTCATTTTATATACGAAAAGCTAAAATATGGTGCGGGACAAATTCGTGCTACTGTTATGGGTGGACATGGAAATACTATGGTTCCTCTCTCAAAATTTACAACAGTAGCTGGTGTTCCTATTGAGGATTTATTAAAGCCTGAAGATATTGATGAGATTGTTCAAAAAACTAGAAATGGTGGAGCCGAAATTGTTAACCTCTTGAAAAATGGGTCTGCCTATTATGCTCCTGCAAAATCAACAACTGTTATGGTTGAGTCTATCCTAAGAGATACAAAACAAATTCACTCTTGTGCTGTTATGCTAGATGGAGAGTATGGATACAAAGATATAGTATCTGGAGTTCCTGCTATGATTGGTGCTGATGGAGTTGAAAAAATTATAGAAATGGGCTTAAAACCATATCAAATGGATATGTTTGCCAAATCAGTAGCATCTGTTCAAGAGATGGTAGATAAACTATACGAATTAAAATTTTTTGATTCATAATCATTAAATATAAGTTACTATTTTTATTTGATGATAAATATTATTTATATTTATCATCATATATAATAATATCTGTTACTCTTCTATACAACTAACCATATTTAATACATCTTAATCTGTTTTTATTTGTAAATATATACCTTTTTTGGATAACTTGTATAATGCTTATAAATGTGTTATATAATTATAAGTAATCTTAAATATATAGGGAGAGGACTTAATGAATAATAGTGATATTATTTCAACTGATGTACTCATTGTTGGAGGCGGTCCAGCAGGACTAGCTACTGCTATTGAACTCGCCAATAGACTGAAAAAAAAAGGTGAACAGAAGCAAATAATGCTTATTGAAAAAGGTAGTTCTATTGGTTCTCACATACTTTCAGGTGCTGTCATCAGACCGAAAGCATTTAAAAAACTTTTAACTCAAGCAGAGTATGATGATATCCCATTTGATTCCAAAGTATCAACAGATGTTACGGCAAAACTAAATGAAGATGGTGAGCTAGAGTTACCATTTCACCCACCATATATGTCAAATGATGGAAACTATATCGCATCATTAGGTGAAGTATGTAGATACTTAGCCAAAGTGGCCGAAAGCAAGGGTGTAGAGATATATACTGGCTTTTCTGTTGATAGTATGATTTATGAAAATGGTAAAATTGTTGGTGTAAAAACAAAAGACACTGGACTAGACCATAATGGAAACAAGCTAAAAAATTACCAACCTGGTACTATAGTAAAAGCAGATATTACTATCTTAGCAGAGGGTACTAGAGGAAGTTTAGCTAAAAAAGTTATAGATAGATATGATTTAGATGAAGGTAAAAATCCACAAATTTACTCTTTGGGTGTAAAAGAGTTATGGAGTGTTCCTGAGGGTAATATTGAAGCAGGTGCAGTTTATCACACTTTTGGTTATCCACTTAAAGACAAATCAGAATTTGGTGGAGGATTTATTTATGGATTGAGCGATAATAGAGTAGCTCTTGGTTTAGTTGTAGGATTAGATTATCAAGACCCAAGTTTTGATATTCACGGTGCTATGCAAGTTTGGAAAACTCATCCTTATGTAAAAAAATTTTTAGAAGGTGGTAACATAATAGAGTTTGGAGCAAAAACACTACCTGAGGGTGGTTGGTACTCTATTCCAAAATATTATGGAGACAACTTTATGATAGTTGGAGATAGTGCAGGATTTTTATCTACTCCAAGACTAAAAGGTGTTCATTTAGCAATTATTTCTGGTATGTGTGCAGGTAAAACAGCAGCAAAAGCACTTACTCAAGGAGATACTAGCGAAAAAATGTTATCTCACTACGAAGAGCTTGTAAACAATAGCTTTATCTACAAAGAGCTATATCCAACTAGAAACATGAGAGCTGTTATGCAAGATGGTATGGTTGTCGGTGGACTTAAAATGGGTGTACAACTTCTAACAGGTGGTGCTTGTGTATTGGTACCTGAAGTTGAAGCTGATATGAATACTACTAAAAAAGTAGCTGAATATGAAGGTGTACCTTTTAAAGAAAGATTTAAAGGTAAACTTGAATTTGACAAAAAACTTACATTTGATAAAGTTACAGATGTATATTACTCAAAAGCTATGCACGATGAGCATCAACCTCCTCACTTAGTTATAAACAATCCAGAAGAGTTCCAAAAATCAAATATAGAGCAGTATGGTTTAGCAGAAGAGTCATTTTGTCCAGCTGAGGTATATGAGCTTCATATTGATAGAAAAACTGGTGATAAATCATTAAGACTCCATGCAGAAAACTGTGTACACTGTAAAACTTGTGACATCAAATCTCCAAATGGTGGAATAACTTGGACAACACCGTATGGTGGCGATGGCCCAGAATATAACTATATGTAAGCAGAAAAGGAGCAAAAAAATATGACAATAATTAGTTTAATGAAACAAGTGCCACTTCCATCTGAAATGAGAATGGGTGAAGATGGATTAATGGATAGAACAAAAGCAAAATCAATTATCAATGTTGATTGTCAATATGGATTAGAAGCTGGTCTGCAAATCAAAAATGAGTATCCAGAAGCTAGACTTATAGTATGTTCAATGGGACCTCCATCTTTTACAGAGTCATTAGAGAAAGCTTTGGCAATGGGATATGAAGAGGCTTATCTACTTAGTGATAGAAGACTTGGTGGGTCGGATACTTATGCTACAGGTTTAGCACTATCTCATCTACTAAAACATCTTGGTTTTGGGAAAAAAGAGGATGGACTAGATGAAGATTTCATCATAGTTGCAGGACGACAGACAAGTGATGGTGATACAGCCCATGTACCTAGTCAAGTAGCTGAATTTATGGGAATTCCACAAGGAACATTTATAGAGACTGCTGATTTTGTAGATGGTAGAATTCATGCCAAAAGAATTATCGAGGGTGGTTATCAGATGATGGATTTACCAATCCCTTGTGCTATGAGTTTCACTCCAACTGGTATTGACCCAAGAAGACCAGCTCTAAGTGGAGCTATCAGAGCTAGAAAAACTGAGATTAAGATGTTCAATATAGATGATGTAAATCTAGGAACAGACCATATCGGTATTGGAGTCCCAGGTGAGGGAGGAAGTCCTACTATCGTATCAAAAGTAGCAACTATCAAGAGTGAAAGAGCTCCAGCAAAAGTAGCTGAAGGTCACAATGAAGTTGAGCTTGTTGAATCATTTTTAAATCAAATCAAAGAGGGTAAAAACACTCTCGAAGTCAAAGAGAAAAAAGCTAGAAAAGCAAAAAAAGCAGATGACAAACTAAAAAGAATTGATTTTAGAGATGGTGCTTCTGGTATTCTTACTTGGGCAGAGGTGGTAAAAGGTGAAATTTCAAGACCATCACTAGAGCTTTTAACTCCTGCTAGAGAGTTAGCAAACTCACTAGAAGAGGGAACTACAGTTACAACACTTCTAATCGGAAAAGATGTTGGAGATTTGGCAAAAGAGCTTATCGCTCATGGCTCAGACGAGGTTATTGTAGTTGATGATGAGAGACTAGAAGAGTATCGCATCTTGCCATTTTCAGAGATATTCTCACAGGTAATCGAAGAGAGAAAACCAGAGATTGCACTTTTTGCTGCTACAACAGCAGGACGAGAACTAGCTCCTAGAATTGGTGTAAAAAGAGGTTCAGGTGTAACAGCAGACTGTACACAACTTCTAATTGGTGAACATAAACATAGAAACAAAGAGACAAAAGAGCAAGTGGTATATGCTCCTATATTAGAGTCAAGAAGACCAACTTATGGTGAGTCAAAACTTGCTACAATTATCGGTTTCGTATGTCCTCAAATTTCAACAGCTAGAGCTGGTACATTTGAAGTCCCACAAAAAGATGAGAGTAGAGAGGGTAAAATCACACCATTTACACCAAAACTAGATGAGTCTGAATTTACTACAAAAATCATCAAAACAGTAATTGGTGAGGGTGGATTACAAGCTCTATTTGATGCTGATATTATTGTAGCTGGTGGTAGAGGAACAGCTAGTGATGGTATGCAACTAGTTAAAGACCTAGCTGAGGCACTAAAAGAGCAAGGTATAAAGGCAGAGTGGGCAGCTAGTCGTGTTATGGTTGATGAAGGTGTAGCAGAGTATGCTAGACAGATAGGTCAAACAGGTAAAACAGTTAGACCAAAAATCTATATAGCTATAGGTATAAGTGGAGCTGTTCAACATATAGCAGGTATCAAAGAGTCTGATACAATTATAGCTATTAATAACAATGCAAAAGAGAGTATCTTTGCCAATGCAGATTTTGCTATAGTTGGTGATTATGCTGATATCGTTCCAGTACTTATAGAAAAAGTAAAAGATGGATTTACATTTGGTTTAGAGGCGAATAAGTAAGTTTAAATGGAATCGGAGGCTTTCTCAAAGAGAGTAAGCACAAGACTAAATAGTTAATTTATATGGAATTGGAGGCTTCAGCCCCGAACAAAACAAGGCTGAAGCCATCGGTTCCAAATAGATAAAAGAGAATTAAAAAGGATAAATATGACAGGAAGACGAGTAGCAATAGTAGGAGCAGGAGCAGTAGGAGCTAGTGCAGCATACGCTTTAGCACTAAGTGGAACATGTCATGAGATTATACTATATGATATTATGCCAGAGATAGCAGTAGGAAAAGCTATAGATATAGCACAAGCAACTAACTACTCTCCAAGAGGTACAATTGTTAAAGCAGCGATGAAACCAGAGGATATAAAAAATTGTGATGTAGTTGTAATCACAGCTGGAGTTCCTAGAAAAAAAGAGATGACTAGAGCAGACCTACTAAATATCAATGCAGGAATTGTAAAAGAGGTCTCTGAAAATGTAAAAAAATATTCACCAAATGCAACTATCTTATGTGTATCAAATCCACTTGATGTTATGACCTATGTTGTTCAAAAAATCACAGGTTGGGATAGACATAGAATAGTAGGTATGAGTGGAGCATTAGACGGTTCAAGAATGGCTTATCAAATTTATCAAAAAACAGGATTTGGTGCTGCTCAAACTAGAGCTATAGTAATCGGTGAACATGGTGAACATATGATACCATACCCAGAGATTACAAATGTAGGTGGAGTACCACTAACTCAACTATTATCACAAGAAGATATAGATGATATAGTAGAAAAAACAAAAAATGGTGGAGCAGAAATTGTAAAACACCTAAAAACATCAGCATTTTATGCACCAGGTCGAGCAATTTCAGCTATGATAGAGTCAATCCTAAGTGATGAGGACAAAGTAATATCAAGCTGTGCAATCCTTGATGGTGAGTATGGTTATAAAGATGTAGCTATTGGAGTACCTTGTGTTTTGGGTGCAACAGGTATCAAAAAGATAATAGAGCTTGATTTTGATGAAAAAACAAAAGCAAAATTTGATGAAGCTGTAAGTGCAATCAAAGAGAATATTGCTATCTTAAGAGATGGTGGATTTTTTGATAAATAAAATATAAGCTGAGTAACCTCAGCTTCTAATTCCAACCCAACTGTTCTGGTTGGTCTCTAAAATTCTCAGTAATTGGAATTTTAATTTCTGTATCTTTTGGTACAGTATGACTACCTCTTAAGATTTTTTTATTTGCTTCTAAGATATATACATAATCTTTTGCATTACCATAATATCTCTTTGCAAGTTCTTCCACTGTTATATCATAAGTCACACGAGTAACCGTCCATGATGGTGGTAATACTACCTTAGAATTATCAGCAACCAAAAAAGTAGTTGTCATAATAAACAATGCAATACCAAAACTCAAACCAACCGATATAAGCTTTTTACTCATATTATCCCCTTTTTTATTTTTTTGTTGTATATAGATTTTAGTATAGAGAAACTTAATAAAATAAATATATGAGTTTCATAAATATTTAAAATGATTATTCATTACAATAATTCCCACATATATGAGGCTTTTCATATAGAGGTATCTATCTTATAGAAGATTAATAAATCTAGTTGTAGAATATTTCACAATATTAAAACAGGAGGCGTTATGAGAGAGATAGAATTTGATGATATAGTCAAAGCTGTAAGAGACATCATCGTTCATTGTGGAACAGATTTACCACAAGATACATACGATGCACTAAAAGAAGCAATGGAAAAAGAGAAATCCCCAGTAAGCAAAGAGGTCATCAGACAGATACTAGAAAATGCAGATATAGCAAAAGAGGAAAAGAGACCACTATGCCAAGATACAGGTTTAGCTGTATTTTTTGTAAAAGTCGGAGAGGATGTCAAAGTCAAAGGTGGTCTGCTAAAGGATGCTATAAATAAAGGTACAGAACAAGGATACAAAGATGCTTATCTCAGAGCCTCTACTTGTGAACCTTTTAGCAGAGCTAATCTAAAAGATACAGTTGGATATAACCTACCTGCTATTATACATTTTGATTTAGTTGAAGGTGATAAGATAGATATAGAGTATGCTGCAAAAGGTGGTGGAAGTGAAAATGTTAGCCGTGCTAAAGTTTTCCCACCAGCTGCTGGAAAAGAGGGAATTATCAACTATGTAAAAGAGGTAATCTCAGATGCAGGTGGAAATCCATGTCCTCCTATTACAGTAGGTGTTGGTATTGGTGGTACATTTGAAAAGGCTGTAATAAGCTCAAAACATGCACTATTTAGAGATATAGGTAGTAAAAATCCAGACCCAGAATTAGATGAGATGGAACAGACTATCCTAGAAGAGATAAACAAGCTTGGAATTGGAGCAATGGGTATGGGTGGAACCAAAACAGCTCTAGCAGTTCACATCGAAGCTAACCCTTGTCATATCGCCTCTTTACCTGTTTCAGTTAATGTTCAATGTCACTCATCAAGACATACTCATATCACTATATAAGGATAAAAAATGGCACAATATACTCTAACAACACCATTAACAAGCGAAGATACAAAAAAACTAAAAGCTGGAGATACTGTTTTATTAAATGGAGTAATCTATACAGCTAGAGATGCGGCTCATAAAAGATTGGTTGAGCTAATAGAAAAAGGTGAAGAGCTACCATTTGATATAAAAGGTAGTGTAATCTATTTTGTGGGACCTACTCCTCCAAAACCAGGCGACCCAATAGGAAGTGCTGGACCTACTACTAGTTATAGAATGGATAGCTACTCTCCTACAATGTTAAAACATGGTTCAAAAGGAATGATAGGAAAAGGAAAACGAAGCCAAGAGGTAAAAGATGCTTGTATAAAATATGATGGTATTTACTTTGGTGCAACAGGAGGAGCAGGAGCATTACTTGGCAAAAAAATCACCTCAGCAGAGGTAATAGCATACCCAGAACTAGGTCCAGAAGCTGTTAGAAAAATAACTGTAAAAGATTTTCCAGTAACAGTTATCAATGACACTTATGGAAATGACCTATATGAGATGGGAAGAAAAGAGTACGAAGTAAAATAGTAAAATAAAACATGAGTATAAACTAATACTTTATACTCAAAAGTGCAATATTATATCACATTATAATTTTTAATTTAATATTTAACTTTAAAATTATATATATTTTGATATTTTTTATTGATATAAAAGATGGTAAAGTTATATATACTAAAAAAAGGAAGTAAAATGAAGTTACTATTAGCTCTTATGATTGCAGGTGCAACACTATTTGCAGGTGGGGATATTAGACCAGATAGAGTAGTTTATCAAAAACCAGTGGTTAAACATCAACATTGTTACAAACCAAACATCAAAAAATGTCCAGATTGTGAAGATGTTGCTGAACTATGCCCATATAATGGAGAGGATTTACCAGAAGCTCAAACTGAGCCATGTGAAGGTCTTCTTAGACAACAACAAGCACAACAATAAATAGTCAGTCCTACCATCTTCTAATGAGGTGGTAGATTTAATACTTTGTTATAAACTTCTTCTCTATTTTTCCACTTATATTTATCTTTTTGTATATAATTGAAATATAAATCTCCAGAGTTTCGCCAAGCATCCAATATAATACTATGAACCCAAGATGACCCTTTTGCAGATATAGCTAAAGCATTATGTTCAAAATAACTCCCAATAGATGCCCCTACCATATAAAACTGTACTGTTTTATATCTCTGTTTTGATAAATATATCAGCAAATCTTCTGCCCACTCATAACATAAGCCTCTTTTTCTAATACCAAGATTGACTAGTGTATTATGCCAAAGAGGTGGAGAGACCACCTTATATCTATAGGCTAACTCTTTTGAGTAGTTTACTGCTTTTGAGGCTATATCTTTTGCTTCAAATCTATCTATAGTTTTGTTTAAATCTATAATCATTTTAGATAGTTGTTCTATTTTAGTTGTGCTTTTTTTTAGAGAAAAAGTAGGTGGAGGAGTTAAACTACACCCTCCAAAGAGAAAAATTAAAACTAAAAGTAGTTTAAAACTGTGCATTCAATATAGAAACATATAGAGTATATAGATGATTATAAAAAGGTATCATTATCATAAAAGATATCAATATATATAGCCATATCAACTTACGAGATTTTGCAACCATAGCACCACCAAATATACCCATAACCAAACCAGCTATATGTGCTGTCAAATCAACAGATTCAAATGCAATACCTATTCCTAGATTAAGCAACAAAATAACTCCAAACTCTTTCATAAAGGCTTTGAATTGTGCTTCCATTTTTTTTCTATGAACCATAACCATACCAGCCAATGCACCAAATACTCCAAATATAGCCCCACTAGCCCCAACACCTACTGTAACAGGGTGCATATATATAGAGGCCAATCCTCCCATCAACCCAGAAATAAAATATATACCAATATAAGAGACCCCTCCAAGCCACACCTCTGCAACTCTTCCTATAAACCAAAGAGACAACATATTCATAGCTATATGTTCAATCCCACCATGTAAAAACATAGCTGTAAATAGTCTCCATATCTGTTTATGTAAAACAATATCAGGGCCATATATAGCTCCTACTTCAAATAAATCTTCTGGACTTATATCAAAAAAGAAAGGAACTAGAAATATAATAGTATTAATAATAATCAATCCATAAGTGATAGGGTATGCTTTTAACTGTTCGATTTTATATCCTTTTTTGCTAATCATACCATAAAATAGATATATATCATAAATATCATAGCCACCAAACACAAAAGATAAAAGAGCCATCTCGAAAATATAGCTCCAATAGATAAAACTATATACAAAACTCCATAGTAGTATGGTATAGTTATATCCATAACATCACCATGCAGTCCAAAAAGCTTTACTAGCCAACTATCAAAAATCCACCCAACTCCCAAAACATGAGCCAAAATAGTAAATGGGTAGAATATACTAAACCCTAGAGATAAAATAGGTGACAGAAGTTGTAGAGTTGTAGTAGTAGGAAATATCAGATGGATTATAGGTAACATCAAAACAAATATACCAAAAGATATAATCAAAGTCATCCAAACTTTACCTATATCTCCCACTCTTTTTATCAACAAAAATATATAAAATACCCCCAAAACAGAGAACCAAAAAGCCAATGAAAATAGCATCTTTGGAATAAATAGTAGCAATATCATCACAATAATAGCCAAAAACTCAAAAGAGACCAACTCAATCCCCATAATAACAACTATCCAACCAACAAGCATCATAATATAAGAACGAATTAACGATGCAGGAGAGTCAACAAACCAAACATAGCACCCCAAAATCAACAACACCACAAACCCAATATCAATCAAATCAAAACGGTATGGAAAATATCTCTGTTGCAGAGCATGATATATAGGTCTCAACAAAAAAAAGAGTATCCCTGAGAGAATAGCCAAATGAAAACCACTCAAAGCTATAAGATGACTAATACCTAGTTTTGATATACTCTCTCGCAAATTTTTAGGTAGAGGTTTTGCCAAAAAAATAGCTTGATAAAAATCAGCTATATCTTTTTGAGTATGTTGATTTGCTATATATCGAGAAAGTATAGAGCGAAAATCTTGACTTTTAGAAGAGATAGAGTTTACCTCCGAAGAGATATAAAAAGTACTCAAATAGTCAAAAAAAGTTATATTTTTTGATGGGAAAAGTTTGAGTCTCACTCTTTTATCTATAAGAGTATCAACTCTATATGTACTTGTAAAAAAATTCAAATCCAGTGATGGAGAATAGACTCTCAAAACTGTATAATCTCTACCATTTTTGTGCTTTTGATACTGCTGTAACACATCCACATAGGTATAATAAAAAGGTTTTGAGATAAAATCTCGATACTCACTATAAAGAACCCCCAATCTCACACCAAAAAGTATAAAAAATAGTACAACAACAACCAAAACCTCTTTAAAATCAAGAAAAAGCTTTGGTTTCTCTAGCATAGACTATATAGGAGGAAGCTCTATTTTTGCTTGAGTATTAGTATCAAAATCACCCTCTTCATATATAATCTCAAATGGGGTATCCCCACCTTTATGAGCATCCACAAATCGAGTAAAGTTTTTCTGAAATATCAAATCAACGGTACCCACAGGTCCATTTCTCTGTTTTCCTATGATTAGTTCTGTCTCCTCTTCACTTTTTCTTCGGTACTCACTCACATACTCTTTGCCCTCTGCTTTGGCTTTCATCTCTTTCTCTTTCTCTTTGGCTTCACGATAAACATCATCTCTATAGACAAATAGAATAATATCAGCATCCTGTTCTATCGCTCCCGATTCTCTTAGGTCACTAAGCAGAGGTCTTTTGTTTTCACGACTCTCAACCCCACGATTGAGCTGAGAGAGAGCAATAATTGGTATCTGTAACTCTCTAGCCAACTGTTTAAGCCCTCTTGATATTTCAGAAATCTCTTGCTGACGACCCTCTCTACCTCCATCTCCACTCATCAATTGGAGGTAATCAATAATAGCCATAGATATTTCAGGGTGTTGACTTTTTAGTTTTCTAAGTTTTGAGCGAACATGATGAATAGTAGCATGACCTCCATCATCCACAAAAAGTTTTTTTGTAGCCATCTCATCAGTAGCACGACTTAGCTGTCCCCACTGTTCATCACTCAAATCCCCTACTCTAAGAGACTGAAGAGGTATAGAAGTCTTTGCCGATAACATCCTAAGCATCAACTGCTCTGCTGGCATCTCTAGTGAAAAAAATGCTACTCCCTCATCTCTCTCTATCGCTTTTAGTGCCATATTTAGGACTAAGGCTGTTTTCCCCATCGCTGGTCTTGCTGCGATAATTACCAAATCTCCTTTACCAAATCCACTAGTTTTATCATTGAGATTTCTA
>Ga0256843_1001198_pt1 | contig 20928 bp, 18 predicted proteins | sample AlvinellametaG_FD_191572 | JGI IMG/M metagenome (GOLD analysis project Ga0256843, IMG submission 191572) | Pompeii worm associated microbial communities from hydrothermal vent at the East Pacific Rise, Pacific Ocean - Alvinella | ecosystem: Host-associated > Annelida > Integument > Unclassified ... | reverse complement strand
ACCGGTATTTTGATCGACACGATCGGCATGTGCTCCATGTATCGCTTCAGTAAGTGGTTTAATACCGCTAATGCCACTATGGGCAATCGCATTAGAGCTGTGACATGCAGCACAGAGAACAGGTGTACCGTTTGTTGCTGTTGCCTCCAGGCCTCTGGTATCATAATGAAACCCTTTTGTCGTTAGGTTTGCATCATAATCACGTACAGCGTTGGGGTAGTTTCTGTCATGCTTTTGGAGTACATCCATACGGCTGCTGTGACATCGCATACAATCCATCTCATCACTTACAGGCAGGGTTGTAGTGGTTTGTGCCAAGATGTTACCATTATGATCTTTCGCAACGACTTTAACCGTAGGGTACTCATCGTAGCTGTTATCATCGTTAAGCGGTACGGTAGGGATCCCCTCTGCCACAAAGAGGTTTTGTGTCATATTAAACTCCATGGCCGAAGGCAACTCTTGCTGTACAGGGGTACCGGTTAAACCGTAGTCTTCAGAGGGAGTAGGGGTAATATCAGGAAAGAGTTTCTCTACATATTGCCAAAAATTGGTTTTGTTTTTGCTACCTGTATTGATGCCACCATTCTCTTTGGCTACAGCTTCATAGGTTATGTTGACATCGCTGCTGACAATACGAGGGGAGGCACCATTGATGAGCAGTTGTGCCTTTAGGGTACTGTAGGGGGGAAGCAAAGAGAATACAGAGTAGTCAGTACCATCCATACAGTGCATACCAAGTTCACTCCATGCAATGAGTGTATAATCGTTGGTTTCAATAGGTTTTTGAGGTTCTTGTTCTGATGTATAGATGCGTGTTGTAGTAACCCAGTCGGTTTGGGTTGTCAGGTTTATGTCACCTGTTGTAGGTTCTTGTGTCTCAGCTTCATTGCTATGATCATCTACAGATACCTCTCTACCTGTTTCAAGCTGAATCGTACTGCTTTGCCATGCTTGTGTAGACGAAAGAAAAAGGAGAGTCTGATTACGATAAGAAGAGAGAGACTGTTTTAAGTGCAATATCGCATCTGTAGTACGAACAGCCTGATAAGTACTATGAAGATATTGATTGATTTTTTTAATTGCATCTTCTCTTTTACTATCGGTTATAGGTATAGTAGTAATATTAAGGTATTTAAGAGCAGACGATAAATGTGCAGAGAGATAAATGTTGTCTCCATAGAGGTGGTTTTGATCAAGTGAGAGTAAAAATGCTGCGATTATCGGATCATTTTCAAATAGAATGATTCCATTTTGATTTAGTTTCGACGCATCTACTTGGTGTAGAAGAATATCACCTATGCTAAATCGACACCCTTTCCCTTTTTCAAAATAGAATTTTCCAGTACGGTCTGTCCAGCCACTTGCACTGCCACACTGGTACTCAATGTTGGTTACGGGCATATCTATATAATAGCCTACGAGTATTGTAGGTGTTGAAGAGGTTTGTGTAGATGTTGCGTCTTCGGTACTGCATCCTTGAAGAAGTAAAACAATCAATGCCCATAGTATCAAAAAAAGAGAAGAGGTTCTTTCCATAATATAAACCTTATTTTTAAAGAAATAATATTTTAAAGCGGATTTCTATAAAGAGAGATAGAAAGGAAGTACTCTCACCTAAATGAATAGCTCTAAAAGGTGGAGCCCTGAGAAGGCTCCAAAATGGAGAGAGGCAACCCGGCTATCTCCGAAGAGACCCGTGGCTTTCCGTCCCCGCCTCGCGACGGGTTTGGCAATTTATTATATTGATAATGTAATCTAACCCGTTTAAGTATATGCTTAAACAATTTATATGGAGGAATAATAACTATTTTTTTCTTAAAAAGTACTTAAATAATATAGTGTTTTTTAGAAAAAAAGTAGATTTTTATAAAGCATAGTATGTTAAGGAATTTTTAAAAAAAAATCGATATAATCCCTTTCTATTTTTAATTTTGAAGGAAACATTATGTTAGAAGGTATCGTTAGAGAGAGTATCGGAAAGACTACTGCAAAGAAGCTTAGAAGAGATGGTTATCTAACTGCAAACCTTTACGCTAAAGGTGTAGAGAACATTCAGGCCGCATTTAAACGTGGTGAGTTTGTAAGAGCAGTAAGAGCCAAAGAGAACTTGGCATTCCCAGTAAAATTGGGAGATCAAGAGCTTAATGTTGTGATTCAGGAGTATCAACTACACCCGGTTCATGGTGAAGTGGTACACGTAGATCTTAGAATTGCCGTACCAGGACAGGTAACTGACTATCTTGTACCGGTAATTACACACGGAACACCAGTTGGTTTGAAAAACAAAGGGGTTCTTGTTATGTCTAAAAGAAGATTGAAAGTAAGAGGGGCTATTGAGAATATGCCTGCAAAATTCGATCTTGATGTTGCACACCTAAACAGAGATGAGTCTATTCTTGTAAGAGATGTAGAAGTACCTGAAGGGTGCCGTTTGATGGACAGACCAGATGTTGCTATCTGTGGTGTAATCAAAGCTAAGTAATGAAAGCACGGTTGTGACACTCTTTGTCGGTCTAGGAAATCCCGGATCACAGTATGAAGAGACACGTCACAATATTGGTTTTAAGGTTGTCGACACACTTGTAGACACCCTTAATGCCAGAGATATCTCAAAATCTGCATTTCACGGTAATCTCTACCGTACTGCCTCCACACTTTTTTTAAAACCTACTACTTTTATGAACCTTTCGGGTAAAAGTGTTCTGCCTGTAAAGCAGTTTTTTAAAATTGAACTTGAAAATATCATTGTCATTCATGATGATATCGACTTGCCTTTTGGTGCGGTACGTTTTAAAAGAGGGGGTGGACATGGTGGACATAATGGACTTAAATCTATCGATGCGATGGTAGGCAAAGAATACCTAAGGGTACGTGTTGGAGTTGGAAGGCCTGAGCGTAAGTCACAAGTGGTCGACTATGTACTTCACCCTTTTACCAGTGAAGAACAAGCACTGCTTCCAAAGCTTATTGCCCATGTTGGCCAAGCGTGTCAGGCACTCGCTTCCAAACCTTTAGATGAAGTAAAATCCCGCTACTCACTAAAGTCTATAGAGGCACTCACTTAATGAAACAGATAGGTTTGCCACTCTACTTTCGTTATGTTGCCAAGCACTATCTCCAAAATCTTATTGCTGTACTCTTCGGATTGGCATTTGCCTTTGCCGCCATCGACTACTTCCAGAGTATTCAAAAGTTAGATATTCCAGGGAATCAACGTATATTATATATCTACTATATGTGGCAAGAGGCACTTGGATTACTCTATCCGCTCTCTTTACTCTTTGCACTTATTATGACAAAAATGGCATTTGTAAAGCATGGTGCCATAGGAGCTATGCATGCTTTTGGGTATACAAAAAAACGTTTGGTAATCCCATTTTTGGCTGTTGCTGCTTTGGTTTATGGCGTTTTTCTCTATTTGCAGACAACAGAGTTCTCTTATGCCAAAGATAAAGCAGAAGCATTGAGACAAAAACGTTTAAATGCCTATAATGTAAATGATCTGTTCTTTAAATATAACGATACATTTGTTTATGTTAAACAGATGAACAGGGTAGAGAAGAAACTAGAGGGGATCACCATATTTAAAGTAGAGGGGAAAAAGGTTCTCTATACGATCCATGCACCTTATGCAAATTTTGATGGAGAGGTATGGCATGCACAAAATGCTCTGCTTAAAACACACATTTACGAAGAGGGAAAACTAAAGCGTTATACCATTGAAAAGCATCAAGAGATTCAAACACTCGAAGGGTATAAACCAAAAATTATGGAGTCTCTGTATGAAGGACGCGGATTAAGTTTGATCGATGCCTACCAGGCATGGAAGTTGATGGAGGCACAACATTTGGACTCTACTAAAGTACGTGCTTCGCTCTATGCAAAAAGTATAGTACCTCTCTTTTCTTTGGCAATGATTATCATTCTTTTTTTTAAAATGCCTTTTCATGCCCGAATGATGCGTCAAGGAACGATTATTGCTTTTTCTTTGGGGGCCACCTTTTTAGTATGGGGACTACTCTTTTGGTTACAGCGTATAGGTGCCAATGGTGTTGTCATGCCAGAAATTGCTATGCTGCTTCCGGTTATGCTTCTATGGCTCTATGCTATCTATATTTACATGACAGATGAGAAGCGTATTCGTACCTAACTCCCCTCTTAGCGATTTTTCGATAAAATCACCCCAAATATCATGAGGATATCACATGTCTATAGATTATAAAGCACTGGTGGAGAAGTACGGTTCTCCACTCTATATGTACGACTTTGACTACATTGAAAACCGCTATAACACGCTTAAAGAGGCGTTTGCCGGTAAGAAATCACTCATCAACTATGCAGTAAAAGCCAACTCGAACCTTTCGGTTATTCAACACCTTGCCAAGCTTGGTGCGGGGGCAGACTGTGTAAGCATTGGCGAAGTACAACGGGCACTCGATGCGGGGGTAGACAAGTACAAGATCATCTTCTCGGGTGTTGGAAAGCGAGACGATGAGATCGAGGCTGCACTCAACAAAGACATCTTGATGCTCAATCTTGAGAGTGAAGCGGAGATGAAGCGTGTGGAGATGGTGGCCAAGAAGTTGGGTAAAGAGGCACGTATTTCGATCCGTGTCAACCCCAACATCGATCCGCAGACCCACCCTTATATTTCAACTGGACTGCATGAGAACAAGTTTGGTGTAGAGATAGACATGGCAAAACGGATGTATATCTATGCCAACAAATCTGAGTACCTTAATCCTGTAGGGATCCACTTTCATATCGGTTCACAGCTGACAAACCTTGAGCCTATCCGTGAATCTGCCATTATTGTTGCAGATTTGGTACGATCGCTCAAGGCGATCAAGATCGATATTAAATTCTTTGATGTCGGGGGTGGCTTGGGTGTTGTCTATGACGATGAGACACCTATTCGAGAGACAGACTATACCGCAGCCATTTTTGAGGCAACCAAGGGGCTGGATTTGACACTGATGTGTGAACCTGGACGCTACATGGTAGCCAATGCGGGTGCCTTCTTTACCCGTGTGCTGTATGAAAAGCAAAATGGCGATCGCCGTTTTGTCATTGTGGATGGGGCGATGAACGATCTGATCCGTCCAAGCCTCTACAATGCCTACCATAAGATCGAAGCGTTGGGAGTTGAAGGTGAGAAGAGTCCGGCTGATGTGGTAGGGCCGGTATGCGAGAGTGGCGACTTTTTTGGCAAAGCGGTACCGCTGCCGCCACTAAGCCACAACGATATTGTGGTAGTCCACTCAGCCGGGGCATACGGATTTACCATGGCAAGTAACTACAACACCCGCCCAAAACCTGCCGAAGTAGCACTGCAAGGGGGAGCAGACAGACTGATTCGCCGACGCGAGAGTTATGAGGATCAAGTGCGTTTAGAGAAGGAGTTCCTGCAGTAGCAGGGAGAGGAGTCAAAGATGACACTAGATGAACTCAGAGAGAAGATAGACACCATCGACGATACCCTGCTAAAGCTCTACAACGAGCGAATGGAGCTGGTGCATCAGGTGGGTGAACTAAAAAACACAACGGGGGCACCTATTTATCGTCCTGAGCGTGAACAGGCGATTTTGCAACGCCTTAAGGCACAAAATGACGGTAAGCTGACAGATGCTGCGATCGACGCCCTTTTTTTAGAGATGTTTGCCGTTGCACGAAACCTTGAACGCCCCGAAGCTGTTGCCTACCTTGGGCCAGAGGCGAGTTTTACCCACCAGGCAGCCGAGAGCAAGTTTGGTGCAATGAGTGCCTACTACCCCATCGCTTCTATTAAAGGGGTATTCCGTGAAGTGGCCAACGGCAAAGCGAAGTTTGGTGTTGTTCCTATTGAAAACAGCTCTAACGGCATTGTCTCAGATACCATCAACTGCCTCAATGAGTATGATCTTAAAATCATAGCCGAAGTTGTTGTGGAGATACACCATGTCTTTGCTTCATTGGCACCTGATCTCAAGTCGGTTAAACGCATCTACTCCAAAGATATCGCCTTTGGGCAGTGTCAGAACTTCTTGAATGATTTTGGTTTGGATGATGTTGAGCAGATTCCGGTGGAGTCTACGGCAAAAGCGGCCAAGATGGCTGCCAAAGATCCTGAGAGTGCGGCGATCTGTTCGGCAGTTGCTGCGAAGATCTACAATCTACCGGTTCTCTTTGAGAATATCGAAGATGATCAGAAGAACAAAACCCGCTTCTTCATCATTAGTGATTTTGAGAATGCCCCAAGCGGTAACGACAAGACCTCTTTATTGGTGAAGCTTCCTAATAAGCCGGGCTCTTTGGTGGAGTTCCTCAATGACTTTGAAGCTGCACACATCAACCTTACCAAGATCAAATCACATATTGTCGATGGAGATTCGATCTTCTTTATTGAGTTCAATGGCCACAAAGATGATCCGCAGATCAAAGCGATCATTCAGAAGCATAAAGATGCTATCAAAGTACTGGGCTCTTATGTCAAAGAGACAGACGACATATAATCAATGTAGGGTGCATTGTAATGCACCGTATGGTGTAGCCACCAAGAATAGCACAAAAAAATGTAGAGTGTTGTGCCTTCACAGCACCCATAAAGGATACGCATGAGATTTAACAAAGTACTCGAAAACATCAAAACCTATGAAGCGGGAAAACCCATTGAGTTGGTGGTGCGTGAGTTTGGCATAGCACCTGAAGATGTAGTCAAACTCGCCTCCAACGAAAACCCCATCGGTACCTCACCCGCTGTGGCACAAACCATCAAAGATCATGCAGACAAAGCTCACCTCTACCCTGATGACAGTATGTTCGAGCTCAAAGCGGCACTCTCTGAAAAGTTTGGTGTGGAAGATAGCAACATCATCATTGGTGCAGGGAGTGATCAGGTGCTGGAGTTTATCTCTCGTGCACTGCTCAATGAGACGGAGTCGGTACTTATGTCGGCTGTTACCTTTGCGATGTATGAGATTTATGCCAAGCAGATGGGGGCGAAGATCTACCGTACAGCCAGTTGGGAGCATAAGTATGATGAGTTCATGGAAGCGTACCAGATGTACAAGCCAAAGATCATCTACCTCTGTACGCCAAACAACCCAACGGGGGATGCGACAGCCAAAGAGGAGGTGCTTCGCATTATAGAAGCAGTCGATACCGATACACTCGTGGTGGTTGATGGGGCATATATGGAGTATGCCGCAGCCAAAGATGAACGCTACCGCATTACCCCGCAAGATCTGATGGGGTATGAGCATGTGATCTATCTGGGTACCTTCTCCAAAGCCTATGGGCTTGGTGGTATGCGTGTTGGGTATGGGATCGCACAGGCGGGGCTTATTAAAGAGCTTTACAAGATGCGTCCGCCGTTTAACATCTCTACCCTTTCACTTGCTGCTGCCATTACTGCTGCCAAAGATGATGCCTTTGTCAAAGAGTCTATTACGCTGCATCAAGAGCAGATCAGACGGTATGAAGATTTTGCCAAAGAGCACGGGTTTGACTATATTGAGAGCTACACCAACTTCATCACCTACCTCTTCCCTGAAGAGATGGATTCAACCGCCATTAGTGATGCACTCTTAAGACGGGGTGTGATCATTCGGAATTTGGCATCGTATGGCATGAATGCCGTACGCATTACCGTAGGGACACAAAGACAGAACGATATCTTCTTTAAGCATTTTAAAGCAGTAATAGCCTAAGCAAGATAGAAGCCTTTATTTGTCAGAGTACAGAGAGTTTATTAAAGAAGAGATAACCATGGATATAAAAGCATATAGCGTTGAAGAGCTTGAAGCATTAGCACAGCAGATCAGAGATCGTATATTAGAGACAGTCAGTGCCAACGGAGGCCACCTGAGCTCTACCCTGGGGGCAACCGACTTGATTGTAGCAATGCACAGCGTCTTTGATGTAACAAAAGATCCATTTATCTTTGATGTCAGCCACCAAGCTTATGCACACAAACTATTGACTGATCGTTGGGAGAGCTTTGAGACACTACGCCAGTTTGGCGGTATTTGTGGCTACACCAAGCCCTCGGAGTCCCCTTACGACTACTATGTGGCAGGACACAGCTCTACATCGATCTCACTGGCTGTAGGAGCGGCAAAAGCGATCGCACTTAAAAAAGAAGATCGCATCCCCGTAGCGTTCATTGGCGATGGGAGTATGAGTGCGGGGATGGTCTATGAAGCACTCAATGAGCTTGGTGATCGTAAATACCCGGTGGTGATCATCCTCAATGACAATGAGATGAGTATCGCCAAGCCCATCGGAGCACTCTCTAAGCTGCTTTCACAGAGTATGGCAAGTCCTTTCTATCAGAAGTTCAAAGCCAAAGTAGAAAAGATCGTCGATATGATGCCAGAAGGGGCTGGGTATATGGCCAAACGGTTTGAGGAGTCCTTTAAACTCATTACCCCTGGGGTACTCTTTGAAGAGATGGGCATCGAGTATATCGGCCCTGTGGACGGACACGATATTGCGGCACTCATTGAGACGATGGAGGTGGCCAAGTCGATGGGAAAACCGGTGATCATTCACGCCCAAACCACCAAAGGCAAAGGGTACGAGATTGCCGAAGGTACCAAAGAGCACTGGCATGGTGTCGGGGCGTTTGATCCTAAAACAGGAGAGCCCTGCAAAAAGAGCAACCGTAAGTCTGCTACACAGGTATTCTCTGAAACACTGGTAGCAATGGCTGATGAAGATGAGAAGATCGTAGGGGTAACTGCCGCAATGCCAAGCGGTACGGGGTTGAGTGAAGCAATGCAGAAGTACCCTGAGCGATTTTGGGATGTTGCCATTGCCGAGCAACATGCCGTTACCTCTATGGGGCCATTGGCCAAAGAGGGCTTTAAACCCTTTTGTGCCATCTACTCCACCTTCTTGCAACGCGGGTATGATCAGGTGATCCACGATATCTGCCTGATGGATCTTGGGGTGGCCTTTGCAATCGATCGTGCCGGGATCGTAGGCGAAGATGGCGAGACACACCAGGGGGTATTTGATATCTCATACCTTCGGGCCATCCCCAATATGACACTCTTTGCCCCCTATAATGAAACGACTATGAAAGGGGCAATGGCTTTTGCCAAAGCTTATGAACACCCGTGTGCCTTCCGTTACCCACGTGGTCCGTTTATGGCAGAAGATCGTGAATCTCCAGCCTTTGAACTGGGTAAATCCGTACTCTTGCAAGAGGGCGAGGGCGATACCCTGCTTATTGGGTATGGTAACGGAGTAGGCCGTGCAGAGCAGACAGCAAAATTGCTTACAATAGAACCTGCTATTTTGGATCTTCGTTTTGTCAAACCTTTGGATGAAGCGATGCTTCGGACATTGGCACAACGCTATAAGCGGTGGTATGTCTTTTCCGACTCAGCCAAGCAGGGCGGTGTAGGCTCAGCTATTTTGGAGTTTCTAAGTGAAGCAAAGATCAATGATGTAAGTCTTGAGAGCTTCGAGTATGAAGATTGCTTCATTACACACGGAAACACCAAACTGGTTGAAGAGAGTTTAGGGCTGCTACCTGAGCAGTTGGCAAAAAGAATCTCGTAGGGGTAGACCTCTGTGTCTACCCTCTTATAATGAAATTGCATTTAAAAAAAGAGTGTAAGCACTCTTTTTTTAAGTTCAGTGACAGTGGACGAACTTATTTTAAAAGGACTAAAAATGGTTAACGAATACATTTTTACCAGTGAATCAGTAACAGAGGGGCATCCTGACAAGATGGCCGATCAGATCTCCGATGCGATCCTCGATTATATTATTGAGCGTGATCCTAAAGCCAGAGTGGCTTGTGAGACGTTACTGAGCAATGGTTTTTGTGTTATTGCAGGTGAGTTAAAGACAACAGCCTATGCACCGATGCAAGAGATTGCAAGAGAGGTAGTCAGAGATATCGGTTACACCGATGCTGCATATGGGTTTGACTATCGAAGTGCGGGGGTTCTTAATGGTATAGGGGAGCAGTCTCCAGATATCAACCAAGGTGTCGATCAGGCCTCTGGTGAGATCGGTGCGGGTGATCAGGGGTTGATGTTCGGGTATGCGTGTAAAGAGACACCTGAGCTGATGCCACTTCCTATTACATTGGCACACAAACTGACAGCAAAACTGGCAGAGGTAAGAAAGAACGGTACGGTTCCTTTTTTACGCCCTGACGGAAAGGCACAAGTCTCTGTGAAATATGTAGATGGAAAACCTGTTGCCGTCGATACGGTTGTCATCTCAACCCAGCACCACGATAATGTCTCTTTGGAGCAGGTGCAAAAAGCGGTACAAGAGGAGGTGATCCGTCCGGTACTGGAAGCGTACAATATGCTTGAAGAGGGGATCACCTACCACATCAACCCAACCGGGCGTTTTGTGATCGGTGGCCCACAAGGCGATGCCGGATTGACAGGGCGTAAGATCATTGTAGACACCTATGGCGGTTCCTGTCCGCATGGTGGGGGTGCCTTCTCAGGGAAAGATCCGACCAAAGTAGATCGCTCTGCTGCCTATGCGGCTCGTTATGTGGCTAAAAACCTTGTTGCCGCAGGTGCCTGTGAAAAAGCGACACTTCAGATCGCTTATGCCATCGGTGTGGCAAAACCTGTCTCTATTCATGTAGATACCCACGGTACAGCTGCAGTAGATGAGGCTAAAATCGTCTCTTGTGTGGAGAGACTTTTTGATCTTACACCAAAAGGTATTATGGCGTCTTTGGATCTGTTACGCCCTATTTATCGTAAAACGGCAGCCTATGGACACTTTGGCCGGGAAGATAAAGATTTCAGCTGGGAAAAATTGGATAGAGTTGATGAAATCAAGTCTTATTTGGGGCTTTAATTAAAGAATACTTCAAATAACTTTTGTTATAGTTTGAGCATCTTAATAAAGGAGAAACAAAATGGCAGTAATCATTACAGATACTTGTATCAACTGTGCAGCTTGTATCGACGAATGTCCGGTAGAAGCGATCGTTGACGAGGATGATAACCCAACAGGTGAAGAGATCTACTACGTATACCCAGACAAGTGTGTTGAGTGTGTAGGTCACTTTGATGTACCAGCATGTGCAGAAGCTTGTCCAACTGAAGGATGTATTCAGTGGGATGACTGTGTAGACGGTATGCCTTGTGCTGAAAACAGAGGCGAAAAAGGTACACCTGTTATCGAAGACTAATCACTTCATTTTTGTCAGTCGGCTCAACCCGACTGGCAACCCCACTTTAACTCCCCCCTGTTTAATGATATTTTAATAACTGATTGGGTACAATTCCGCCCGAATACTTCTTTGCGAAGTAAATTACCCCCTGAGGAATCAAATATTATGGAACAAACACTATCTATCATCAAACCAGATGCAGTTAAAAAGAACGTTGTAGGACAGATCCTTGCTCGTTTTGAAGAGGCAGGACTGAGAATTGCCGCAACAAAAAAGATTCAGCTCTCTAAAGCTGATGCAGAGGCTTTCTATGCAGTACACGCTGAGAGACCTTTCTTTAATGACCTTGTAGAGTTTATGATCTCTGGGCCGGTTGTTGTCTCTGTACTTGAAGGTGAGAATGCAATGGCAAAAAACAGAGAGCTTATGGGTGCAACAAACCCTCAAGAGGCAGCTCCTGGAACGATCAGAGCTGATTTTGCAGAGAGCATCGATGCCAATGCGGTACACGGAAGTGACTCATTGGAGAATGCGGCAATCGAGATCGCCTTCTTCTTTGCACAAAGAGAAATCTGCTAAGAACGTATCTTTTGAAGATTCTTTTTGACAAAGTGGGTCACACCGCAAAACCTGTCAACTTGACGGTTGAGGGTGTAACTCTGGCAGGAACCCTGCAAAAGAGCGGCTATCATCGTGTTCTTCTGGATGCAACACTAGAAGGTGAACTTCCCCTCACATGTGACAGATGTGGCGAGGCATATAAAGAGGCACTAGGCTCCTCTTTAAAGTTAACCCTCAGTGATGAAGTCTCGGAAGATAAAGATGATTTGGATATAATCGAGTTTTTGGATGGTGTGATCGATGTCGATTACATTCTTCGAAGCGAAATGAATGCAATTGAGGGTGCTTTTCACTACTGTAGCCAGTGCCAAGAGAGTGAAGCTCCCCTTGAGATGGAATTTTAAATTAATAAAAGGATGAACAATGGCAGTACCTAAGAGACGTGTAAGTAAAACCAGAGCGGCAAAGAGAAGAACTCACTACAAGTTGACACTTCCTATGCCTGTAAAAGACAGCGACGGAACATGGAGAATGCCTCACCACATGAACATGACTACAGGTGAGTACAAAGCAAACAAAGCGTAATTGACCAATGGTTAAAATCGCAATTGATGCAATGGGTGGGGATTTTGGCCCCGAACCCATCTTAGAGGGTGTCGTTCAGGCACTTGAAGAACGCTCTTTTATCCCTATACTTGTAGGAGACAAAGAGGAGATTCTCGCACTTCTTCCCCAATATTATGCCGATAAAGTTGAAATTGTTGAAGCTTCGGATGTCATCGATATGGCAGATCAGGCTACCAATGCACTGAAACGTAAAGACTCCTCTATCTACAAAGCAGTAGAGTTGGTACGCAACAAAGAGGCAGATGCAGTTGTTTCAGCCGGACACAGTGGGGCAACGATGACAGTGGCTACGTTGCGTATTGGGCGATTGAAGAATATCTCAAAACCGGCACTTGCCACACTGATGCCAAGTTTGGGAAAAACCAAAACATTGGTATTGGATGTTGGTGCGGTAACAGACTGTACGCCACAAAACCTCTATGAGTTTGGTGCCATGGGTGAGGCATATGTAGCCAAGACGCTTCAAATAGCCAACCCCCGTGTCGGACTACTCTCAAATGGTTCAGAAGATTCCAAGGGGAATGCACTTACCAAAGAGGCCTTCAAATTGCTACAGAACCTCAAAGGATTTGTCGGTAATGTCGAAGGGAAAAACATCTTTGATGGCAGTGTCGATGTGATTGTTTGTGACGGCTTTACCGGGAATGTACTGCTTAAGACAAGTGAAGGTGTTGTAAGTACCGTCTTTGCCTTGATGAAACAGTATATTAGAAAGTCGCTTCCGGCCAAGATCGGGGCATTGATGATGCGTAAAAAAGTCTTTGCCAACATGAAAAAAGAGGTAGACAAAGATGAGTATGGTGGTGCACCGCTACTTGGAATTGACGGCTGTACTATTATCTCGCATGGTGCCTCCAATGCCAAGGCTATCAAAAATGCCATATTCCAGGCGATGGATTATGTCAACTCCGATGTCAACCGTGAGATCGAGGCTCTTCTAGCCAAAAATGAGCAGTAGAAGAGGCATATAGCCTCTTTGCTACCCTATACAAAACCACACATATCTCTATTTTCTTCTCTACTGGCTGATACAATTGGGCTAAAGTTATTAGAAACTTATGGTAAAATTGTTCCATAATTTATGGCACAAGGATAACGATGTCTCATTCAACACCTCCCTATGCTTCTTTTAGATCTATTGGAGCGTATGTCCCCCAAAAGATTCTTTCTAATGAAGACCTTGAAACCATGGTTGATACAACAGATGAGTGGATTACCAAACGTACCGGTATTAAAGAGCGTCATATCGCTGCAGATGATGAGTATACCAGTGATATGGGTGCAAAAGCGGCCAAGATCGCTATTGAACGTGCAGGTTTGGCTGCAGAAGATATCGACTTGGTGCTCTGTGCAACTGTAACGCCAGACTACTTCAATATGCCATCAACTGCATGTGTGATCTCAGAAAAACTTGGCATTTCCAATGTACAGGCGTTTGATATCTCTGCAGCATGTAGCGGATTTGTCTATCTTCTCTCTATTGCCAAAGCCTTTATTGAATCTGGCATGAAGCGTAACATTCTGATTATTGGTGCCGAGAAGTTCTCTTCGATTGTTGACTATACAGACAGAAGTACCTGTATTCTTTTTGGTGATGGTGCTGGAGCAGCCGTGATCAGTGCTACTGAGAACAAAGAGGAGGCATTTGTCGACGTTCACGCCAGTGCTGATGGCTCCTACGCAGACTTTTTGGTAACACCGGCTCCTGGTTCACGTAATCCTGCCAGTCAAAAGGTGATAGACGAGGGGCTACAGTTTGTCCAGATGAAAGGAAACGAAACCTTTAAACTGGCGGTTAAAACCCTTACCAAAGATGTCAAAGAGATACTCGAAAAGAACCATATCTCTTCGGAGTCTATTCCTCATTTTGTGCCTCATCAAGCCAACTACCGCATTATTAAAGCGGTAGGGGATGCCTTGAAGATGAAAGAGGAGCAGGTGGTTGTTACGGTGCACAAGTATGGTAACACTTCGGCGGCTTCTATACCGATGGCTATTAATGACATCTGGGAGTCAGGCAGACTTAAAAAAGGTGAGATGATGCTTCTTGACACCTTTGGCGGAGGCCTAACTTGGGCATCGGCTTTACTCCCCTTTGCAGGGGAGAGCTGTTAACGCTTTTTTGCCTACTTTTTGCTAAAAAAGTAGAAATAAGACCTTAAATACAAAAAAGTATATGTTTTGGGAAAGGCCTCTTCATTGAAAATCGGATTCATTGGCGATATTGTCGGCAAACCCGGCAGACTTATTATTCAAAAACATCTTCACCGACTTCGCAATGAACATCAGCTAGATCTGGTGATTGCCAATGCCGAGAACGCTTCACACGGCTTTGGGCTTACGGCAAAAAACTGCGATGAACTTCTTGCATACGGTATCGATGTGATGACAGGGGGCAATCACAGCTTCGATAAAAAAGAGATCTTTACACTCTTTGAGAGCCACCCTGTTATTCGCCCAATGAACTACCCAAAAGCGGCTCCTGGCAAAGGTATCTACCAGATCGAAGTTGCAGGTGAACGTGTTGCTGTGCTTAACTTGATGGGGCACTACACCATGCCGCTTGTTGACAACCCCTTCACCATGATCACCTCTGTAGTAGCCTCTTTAAAGGCAGCAGGTATCAAGCATATTGTGCTTGATATACATGCGGAGGCAAGTTCTGAAAAGGCTGCTTTGTTACACATGGTAGGGGAGGATATCTCTGCTGTTTTAGGTACTCACACCCATGTAGGTACTGATGATCTACAGGTAAAGAACGGATGCTGCTATGTCACCGATGTTGGCCTTACAGGTTGCCGTGATGGTGTTATAGGAATGGACAAAGACGTACCGATCTCTCGCTTTTTAACCGGTGTAGGTGGGCACCATAACATCCCCAAAGAGTGTCAGGCAATTTTGCAGATGGTTGTTTTTGAACTTAACGATCATGGCCGTTGTATTAATGCCCAAAAGATCAAGATCTACGACGATGCCCCCGATGTGGTTACAGCGGCTTGGGTAGATACACCATAAAGCTTTTACACATTTCTTTTAATACGCACCTTTTTAGGGTAGAGTCGCTCTATGGCGGTTTTAACCATAGGTTCTTCCATGAGTGTAGAGGGATCTTTCTCTTTTGCCGCTTCTGTCTCTCCCGCTTCTGGTGCAATGCAAGAGCTCTTCATCTCTACCTCTTCTATCATTGAACCGCTGTTGGCATCGTTGTGCACAGCCATAGGCTGCACTGCGTTTAGGTCTGAGGCCTTAGTGTTTAGCGTTTTCTCTTCACTTCTACCTCCTACCTCCTCACTCCTCTGTGTTATGGCTTTTTTTTTAGCGATATTTTTGATCTTTGTCTCAAAACCAAAGATCTCTTTGACAAACATATTGATGAGACCCCAGTGGGTAATGAGCATCTTTTTATCTAGCTCTTCGGCGGTAGATTCCCAAGTAAGCAGATTCTCTTCATAGCTGACAAAGGTAATGTTACGCTCAAAACAGCTGCCTAAGTCGTAGTCGCGATCATAGATCTTTGAAACAAGTTCTGTGAATTTGTTGGTGTTCTGTGTTAAGTGTTCAGTGTTCAGAGAGAGAGGCGTCTTTTCTTGTGCTTTTTCTTGAGGTGCAGATGACGCTTTGGTTACACTCGTGGTAGGCGTAGCCTGGGGTGTTGATCTCTCTATGGTTTCTGTAGGCGTAGAGGCTTTTTGGATCGTATTGTCTACAGTTGTATTGACTTCAGGATCTAGACTTCTCTTCTCTTCTTGAACGCTGAACGCTGAAGGCTGAACGCTCTCCGACTCTACAGGAGTAGGAGAGAGGATCTCCTCTTCGGTAATGACAACGACTGTGGGCTCTGCAGCCTCTTGGGTTTTGGGCTCTTGGGGTGCAGGTGCCACCTCTATAGTGGTGATGGTGGCTTCTGGTGTTACTGTTGTTTTTGGCTCTTTGGTAGGTGTTAAAGCAGGAGTAACATCTTTAAGCTCATGCTCAAGAGCCTTTATCATGCTGTCGATCTCTTTGATCTGTAGGGCCTCTACCATCTTAAAGAGTGTCAAAGAGAGCACAAATTCTCCATCACTCCCTAATGAAAGAAGCGATTTGGCTTCGGCAATAATCCGGAAGAAACGCTCGATAATGAGTGCACTCAGTTTTCCCTGATTGCCCAAAAGAGCCTCTTTGAGGTAGAGGGTAAGCTCATCTAGGATCATCTCTGCCTCATAGTCGGCAGCGTTTTTAATGAAGGTTAAAATGGCTTGATGATCTTTGCGTAAGATCGCATCGATAAGCGATTCAAGCATACTAGGCTCAATGATACCAAGCATACCTGTTACCGTAGCAACATCTACATGGTTGCGTGAGTAGACAATGGCCTGATCAAGCAGTGTTAGCGAATCACGCAGACTCCCTGCACCGCTTCTGGCAATGATCTCGATAGCCTCTTGCTCAAAGCCAATGCCCTCAAGGTTGAGAATGTGAGCGAGGTGGTTTACCACAAGGTGCTGTGGGATTTTTTTGAAGCGAAAGTGCTGCGTACGTGAAAGAATGGTTGCAGGAAGCTTGAGCGGATCGGTGGTGGCGAGAATAAACTTGACAAAATCGGGTGGCTCTTCGAGGGTTTTTAAGAGGGCGTTGAAGGCCTGGTTGGTGAGCATATGCACCTCATCGATAATGAAGATTTTAAACCGTGCTGAGCTTGGTTTGTACTTGGTGTGTTCAATAAGCTCTTTAATATCATCGATACCACGGTTGGAGGCGGCATCCATCTCGATGATATCCATATGGCGGTTTTCTGCTGCCATAACGCAATGGGTACAGGTGCCACATGGTGTAGCAGAAGGGCCCTGTTCGCACAGAAGGGCTTTTGCAAAAATACGGGCAGTTGATGTTTTACCGCTTCCTCTGAGGCCTGAGAAGAGGTAGGCGTGAGAGAGGCGTTGGTTCTCCAGTGCCAATGAGAGTGTTTGCGAGACTGCCTCTTGTCCGATAAGATCGCCGAAGGTGGCCGGTCTGTACTTTCTGGCTAGGGCTAATGACACGCTGACTCCTCTTGTTTGAATTGCTCTTATTGTATAGAAATTTTACTTTTGATTGGTATAATTTGAGCAATGAATTATGAAGGATAACAGATGCGTTTAGATGATGAACGAGAGAGCCTGAATGTAGAAGATAGACGGGGCAGCAGTAGTGGTCGCCGTAGCGGTGGCGGTATGTCGATGGGTACGATGATGATGCTGTGGCCTATTATTCGGCCTCTGCTTCGTACCAAGTTCGGTTGGGCGATCATTGGTGCGGGAGCATTAGCCTATATGGCAGGGTTTAACCCACTCTCTTTGGTAGGTATGGGCGGTAGTGGTACGACAACCACACCGGTAAACAGTGCCAAAGAGGATCAACAGGTTGTCTTTATGAAGAAGGTACTTGCCAGTACCGAAGATGTCTGGAGAGAGATATTTGCCAAGCATGGGGCACGATATAAAGAGCCCAAGCTTGTGATCTACCGAGGCTATACCCACAGCGGATGTGGTGGGGCACAAGCAGAGATGGGGCCGTTTTACTGCCCAGCTGACAAAAAAGTCTATCTTGATTTGAGCTTTTTTGACGAACTTGCACGAAACCTCAATGCACCGGGGGATTTTGCCCAAGCATACGTACTTGCTCACGAGATCGGCCACTATGTGCAAGATTTGGAGGGGACACTCTCTAAGGTACAACAGGCAAAACAGAGCTGGGGTGGCAGCAGTGCCAGATCGAATGCCCTGCAGGTAAAGGTGGAGCTTCAAGCAGACTGTTATGCCGGAGTTTGGGGTTACTATGCCAAAAACAAGTTCCACATCCTCTCTCCAGGTGATATTGAAGAGGCGTTAAATGCAGCCAGTTCGATCGGAGATGACGTACTGATGAAAAAGGCTGGACGTGCTGTACGTCCAGATGCCTTTACCCATGGCTCTGCGGCACAACGTGCGGCGTGGTTTAAACGAGGGTTCGATACGGGTGATATTCGCCAGTGTAACACCTTTGGCCAATAGGATTTTGGGGTGTTGGTGGTGCACCCCTTTCACAACTCCCCCTAACCACATCTTCGCTATAATCTCCCACTTAGAAATTTCCTGATATGAAGTGAGACACCCATGCGTTATCAACCAAGTGACATCGAAGCAAAATGGCAAAAAAAGTGGGAAGAGGAAGAGGCGTTTGAGCCGAGCGACTCTACTACCCAGAAGAAGAAATATATTTTGAGTATGTTTCCGTTTCCAAGTGGACGACTCCATATGGGGCATGTGCGTAACTACGCCATTGGGGATGCGTTGGCACGTTACTATCGCAAACAAGACTACAATGTGCTCCACCCCATAGGGTGGGATGCTTTTGGTATGCCAGCGGAGAATGCGGCCATTAAGCATGGCAGACACCCTAAAGAGTGGACATACAGCAACATCGACTACATGCGTAAAGAGCTCAATACGTTGGGATTGAGTTTTTCGAAAACACGTGAGTTCGCCACCTGTGACGAGATCTATACCAAGCATGAGCAGAAGTTTATTATCGAGATGTTCCAAAAGGGGTTGTTGTACCGTGAGAGTACCACCGTTAACTGGTGTGAGAGCTGTCATACCGTACTTGCAAACGAGCAGGTGGAAGAGGGGTGCTGTTGGCGTTGTGACAACCCTGTGGAGCTTAAAGAGATGCCAGGTTACTACCTTGACATTATCTCTTATGCCGATGAGTTGCTTGATGATTTGGCACAACTGGAAGGGAAGTGGCCAAGCCAGGTCATTACGATGCAACGTAACTGGATAGGCAAGTCTCAGGGGTTGCAGTTTACTTTTGAATTGAGTGAAGAGAGCAAGGCAAAGCTAGATGGCAAGTTTGAGGGGTATGAAGTCTTTACAACACGTCCAGATACCATCTATGGAGTAACCTACTCGGCATTGGCTGCCGAGCACCCCATTACCAAGTATCTTGTTGAGCATAATCTACTCGACAGTGATGTGGCCCAGAAGATCAAAGCGATTGCCAACATGACTGAAGTAGAGAGAGCACAGCAGGGTAAAGAGGGGTACGATCTTGGCATTAGTGTCATCCACCCGCTTACAGGCGAAGAGATCCCGGTATGGACAGCCAACTTTGTCTTGGCAAGTTACGGCGGTGGTGCGGTGATGGCTGTACCGGCACATGATGAGCGTGATTTTGAGTTTGCCACCAAGTATAACCTGCCTGTTAAGCGTGTGATCGAAGGAGGGGAACTCCCCTATACCGACGAAGGGGTACTTGTAGAGAGTAACGGCTTTGACGGTATGCCAAACACACAAGCCAAAGCTGCTGTAATTGAGAAGATGGAGGCACTGGGCAAAGGGAAGGGAACCACCAACTATAAACTTCGCAACTGGGGGGTTAGCCGTCAGCGTTACTGGGGTGCTCCTATTCCGTTTGTACATTGTGAAAGTTGTGGTTTGGTTCCTGAAAAAGAGGAGAACCTTCCTGTGGCACTCCCTGAAGATGTTGAGATTACCGGAGAGGGTAACCCACTAGATAACCACCCAACATGGAAGCACTGCAAGTGTCCGTCGTGTGGAAAAGATGCCCTTAGAGAGACAGATACACTCGATACCTTCGTACAATCTAGCTGGTATCAGTTTAGGTATGCAACCAATCCTAAAAAGTGGGAAGAGGTAGGCATTGACAAAGAGGAGGCCAACTACTGGCTGGGGGTAGATCAGTACATTGGTGGGATCGAACATGCCATCTTGCACCTGCTCTATGCCCGTTTCTTTACCAAAGTACTGCGTGATCTTGGCTACCACGACATCGATGAGCCGTTTACCCGGCTTCTGACACAGGGGATGGTGCTTAAAGATGGTGCAAAGATGAGTAAATCTAAAGGCAATACAGTCGATCCGGATGCACTGATCGAGCAGTATGGTGCCGATACAGCCAGACTTTTTATTCTTTTTGCTGCACCACCACAAAAAGAGGTAGAGTGGAACGACTCGGCAGTAGATGGTGCCTTTAGGTTCATCAAGAAGCTCTATGAGAGACAAGAGAGAGTAACAGGCAACAGACTGCCTGAGATCGATCATGGTTCTTTAAGCAAAGAGAGCAAACTGGCACGTCAAAAAGTCTATGAGGCACTTCAGAAGTCAACCGATGTTTACGAGAACACCTTTGCCTTCAATACCCTTATTGCAGCATGTATGGAGGCACTGAACGCTTTGGACAAACAGCAAGATGGTGATGTCTGGACAGAGGGAATGTATGTGATGCTCAATCTGCTTGAGCCGATTATTCCGCATGTAGCCACCGAGTTGAGTGAAGTGCTCTTTAGCCGTGCCAACCTCAAAGCGGTTTTAGAGGTAAAAGAGGAGGTGTTTGTACAAGAGAGCATCTTGTATGTCGTAATGATCGGTGGAAAGAAACGTACGCAGATCGAAGTCTCTCCATCGGCAACACAAGAGGAGATCCTGGCTTTAGCCAAAGAGGCAGGAGCCAAGTGGCTTGATGGGATGCAGATCGTGAAAGAGATCGTTGTACCAAACAAGCTTGTAAACCTTGCGGTCAAACCGGCATAACAGCCCCAGTGTGAAGTGAAAGGATAGATGTGATAGAGATGA